>Ga0164318_10002662_pt1 | contig 16671 bp, 14 predicted proteins | sample GuaBasSedimGuay9_FD_113734 | JGI IMG/M metagenome (GOLD analysis project Ga0164318, IMG submission 113734) | Subseafloor sediment microbial communities from Guaymas Basin, Gulf of California, Mexico - Guay9, Core 4571-4, 0-3 cm | ecosystem: Environmental > Aquatic > Marine > Hydrothermal vents...
CCTACACTCGCGAGTTGTACTGTAAAAACTATCTGGATTTAGATTACCGTAAACCGTCCAACGTTATTTTGACACTACTATTCAGCATCCCCACCTTTGAATCTCTTCTTCCAGCCAAACTCCAAATTTATTATGAACTTTAGCCTTGATTAAATCTATCAAATATACCACATCTGAAGAGAGAGCACAAGATTCGTTAATAATAAAATTAGCGTGCTTAGAAGAAACACAAGCCCCTCCTTTCTTAATCCCTTTCAACCCGGCCCTATCAATAAGCTCTCCAGCTAAAAGATTATTATCGGAGTTCTTAAACACGCACCCTGCTGACGGACGGCCTAATTCCTGTTTTGCTGTCCTGCGGGAAATAGTATCCTTTATCATAGAAAACACATCATTCCGCTTAGCTTTTCGCAAAATTACTCCCGCGCCTAAAACAATCTTTCCTTTCAAATCGGAAAACCTATACCCCCTATGAATATCTTTAGCTGATAAAGAAACAATTTCTCCGGACAAGGGCTCTAAAATCCTGACATAATCTGCCGCTTCAAACACGCTCCTGTTTCCAGACGACGCATTATTCACTAACACTCCGCCTAAACTTGCCGGTATCCCCGCTAAAAACTCTAAGCCGGTTAAAGAATTATCCAGCATAAAACTCAATAACCTGTTTATTTTAACCGATGCCCCTACATAAAACTTATCATCCTCATAAGAAGAAATATCATCAACCTCCAATTTGATAACAACGCCTTCAATACCTTCTGATGAAATTAAAAGGTTCGACCCTGCGCCTAAAACATAAAAGGGATACTTTTCTTTAACCATAAGTAAAACAGCTTTCTTAAGACAGCTCTCATCTTTGGGGACAAAGAGACATTCCGCTTTTCCTCCGATTTTAAAAGAAGTCCGGCTTTTTAAATCCGCGGAATATTCTACCCTGCCTAATTCCTGTAATTCATCTCTTACCGGCATATTTCCCCTTTATCTTCTTAACTCCTATGGCGCTCTCAAAAACATTTACTATTTAGAAACAGAAAACTCTAAGCACTAAGCCCGAAACTCTTCAGCCATAGGCTGATCCACCTCAGGCGGAAGATTCAAATTTCAAATGTTCTAAACTTTATTTTAGGCTCTGAATCTTTCTGTTTTGGTCATTTGATATTGTTTAGTATTTAGGATTTATACCTCTAAATGCCTTTGGCACTACCCTTCCATTCAGACTTAACCCTCTCTAAACCTCACAATTATACTGTCTGTAATTTTGTTTATATCCCCTGCCCCCAAGCCTAAAAATAAATCACCCGGTTTAAACATTCCCGGTACCTTACTCAAAATTTCATTCTTAGGCAGGTAAATAATTCTTCTGCCGAGCCTCCTCTTTATCCTGCGTGATAAAGATTCCGCGTCTATACCTTTAAGGGGTTTCTCCCCCGCGGGGTATATATCGGTTACAACCAGTAAATCCGCGGAGGAAAAAGCTGAAGGAAACTTGTCAAACAAGATTTTAACGCGGGAAAACCGGTGAGGCTGAAATAAAACTACTATACGTTTACTGTTTAAATGAGAAACAGCTTCTAAAACAGCCTTTATCTCACTGGGATGATGGGCATAATCATCAATAAAGGACACTTTTTTAACCTTAGCCTTTATTTCTAACCGGCGCTTTGTGCCCGGGAATTTACTGACAGCTTTTTTTATCTCCTTAACCCCGTACCCCAAATTCCAGCACAGAGCTAAAACCGATAGAGTATTAAGGACATTGTGCTTACCCCAAAGAGGAATTTTTATCCTGCCCGCGAACCTTTTCTTATAATAGAAATCAAATTCGCTTCCTTTCTTGGAAAAGGAGATATTCCCTGCCGAGAAAGTATTGCTGTTTTTAAACCCGTAACTCACAGAAGGAATACCTGCCTGTCTGAGAATACTTCTAACCTGTTTATCTTCTCCGCACCCTATAACCAAGCTCCTGGTATTTAAAGCAAACTTTTTGAAAGATTGGGTAAGTCTATCAAAACTGCCGTAGAAATTTAAGTGCTCTTTATCTATATTGGTAATAATCGAATAATCCGGTTTTATTTTAAGGAAGCTGCCGTCACTTTCGTCAGTCTCAACGATAAACAGGTCTCTTCCCCACCACGATGAGCGCTCAGAATACAAAGGTATCCCTCCTACTAAAGAAGCCGTGTCTTTTCCTAAAGACCTCAACACAAAAGACGCCAAAGCAGTAACTGTGGTCTTCCCATGGCTCCCGGATACGGCAGCTGTTTCTTTTCCCCTGAGAATCCTGCCTAAAAGGCTGCCTCTTTTTATACGGGGGATTCTTAAAGCCTTAGCAAATAAAAGTTCGGGATTATCCGGACGAATGGCTGAAGAAAAACACACCAAATCTTTTCCCCTGACTGCCTGAGCGGAATGAGGAACATTTATTTTTACCCCTTTATCTCTGAGTTTCTTAACAATTAAGTTTTCTTTTATATCAGAACCTGATACTTTATACCCCTTATCCAAAAAGAGATAAGCTAACCCGCTCACCCCAATTCCCCCAATACCTATAAAATGCACTTTATTAACCCGAACGCCGCCGGCATATATAGAAACTTTGCCGGACTTCGCTTTCAACGGTAAAATTCTTCCCATTGTTTCTCCCATTCTTCCGGATTTTTCAACCCGCTGTAGATACGGTAAAAGGATTTTTCAAAGTCCATTCCCCGGCGCATCTCCCTGGCAAACTGTTTAAACCTGTAAAGGTCATATTTCTTGATAAGAAAATAAACCATACTCCAGGATTGAGTATAAAACCTATCCACATAAGCCTTACTTACCGGATTTTCTCTATTGCTGTCAATATCCAGGTCCTTAGAAGATACCCGCAATATTTCCTTAAAAGGAATTACTTTACCTTCTTTAACCATTGCCTCAATCCCCCCTTTTAAAAACCCTGACTTTTTTAGCCGTTCCATATAAACGGCGGCCCCTTCATCTATCCACAAAGGGACTAAACTGTCTTTACCTATAAATTCGTGAAAGATTAGATGAGTTAATTCATGAACTAAAGTAGATTCAAAAAATTTATAGGACTCAGCATAGGTAAAAACCTTTTTCTCGTAAGGCCTCGCGCTCCCGCCAGACCATTCAGGCATACCGGTATAAGCTAAGTATTCCTGTTTACTGTCAAAAACATATATTGACGCCCTTTTATCCCATAACCAGGGCTGGTCACGAAAGAAGCCTAATTCATCGGCAATCCCGCGGTAAGCATCTTCAGCTCTATCTTCGAGTTTATCTAAAAAATCCTTAGAGCTATTCTGGTAATAAATAATGAAATGGGCGCTCTTTTCAATCTTCCACCCTAAATCGTCTGAAAACAATCCGGGCATCAACAAACAGATAAAGGAAAAAGCTATAAATACCTTAAGATGCTTTCCGCGAAATCCTTCTGTCTTTTCCATATTCTTTCCTTTCCGGCGTTACTTCCCATAAAAGAAAATCTCTGGTAATCATTAATCGCGCCTTCTAAAACCTCGAACAGTTTAAGAGGGGTAATCTCCTGCTGTTCAGCTAAGACCGCGGACTTTTTCTCAGAAAGAAACAGGGCGTTCTCCTTTTGATGGCCGTAGGCATAAGGATAAGGAATTAAGACCGCGGGCAGGGCAAAGAAACAGATCTCAGCCAAAGTTGACGCCCCGCAGCGGGAAACAACTATATCAGAAGCTGAATACAAAACACCTATATCTTTGTAATAAGGATAAACCCTGTATTCTATGCCCATATCCCGGTAAACAGATAAAGTCCGGCTAAAATCTTTTTCCCCGGTAAGATGTATTACCTGAAATCTTACATTTTCTTTAAGAAGTTTGGCTGTTTCTAAAAAGATTTCATTAACAAATCTTGCTCCACCGGAACCTCCAAAAATTAGAATGGTTTTTTTACCGGGGTCTAACCCTAAAAAGCCTAAAGCATCCTTCCTGTCATAAACTCTGCCTGAAACCTCTCTTCTTAAAGGCACTCCAACTGATACTTCTTTAGGCAAAGAAGGATGTTTTATCCCCAGGAAAACTTTCTTAGAAAAGTAAGCTAAGACTTTATTCGCAAGCCCGAACTTGGCGTTAGGTTCAAAGATAAATATTTTTACTCCTAAAATTCTCCCTAAGACAGCAATGAAAATAGAGTTTCTCCCTCCAAAACCTATAATTTTATGCGGACGGAAATATAAAATAACAACAGCAGCTTCAAAAAACCTGAGAAAGCTTTCCAAGGCTATGTTCCTGAACCCTAAATCCATACCAAAAGATTTGAATCCTTCTTCTTTCAAAGAAGGCTTATCTCTCTTATTAACGCCATAAAAGATAAATCTGTACCCCTGCCCTGAGTCTTTCATATACCGGGCTAAAGATAAGGCCGGATAAAGATGCCCTTTTGTCCTGTCACAACCTAAAAGAATACGCATACCGCCCTCATATTTAAGCTCTAAATTCTAAATTCTAAACTCTTCAACCATAGGCTAATCCGCCTCAGGCGGAAAATTCTAAACAAATCCTGAAAGCAAACTCTAAATTCTAACCAAATCCTAAATCCTAATTTCTAAATCCTAAATAAATTCTAAATTTCAATTTCAAATGTTCTAAACTTTATTTGGGCTCTACATCTTTCTGTTTTGGTCATTTGATATTGTTTAGTATTTAGGATTTAGTGCTTAGGATTTATTTATCATTTGGTGCTTCTGTCCTCTGTCCTCTGTCTTCTGTCCTCAACCAGTCACCAATCAAACCAATTGCGTTCTCCCTTGCGGCTTTACGTCCGAACAGCATTAAGAAACAGGCCTAATAAAAGAAAGCTGACTAAAACCGAACTCCCTCCGTAACTTATAAAAGGAAGAGGCAGCCCCTTTGTAGGAAGAAGGCCTATGACTACTGAAATATTAATCAACGCCTGAAGGACAAGAGTAACCAGCGCGACTGCCCCTAAATAATACCTAAAAGGATCATAGACTTCTTTAAGAAGTTTCATCCCCCAAAAAAGGATAAACAGGTAAAGCCCCAAAATAAATACGCTTCCTAAAAATCCTAATTCCTCAGCTATAATAGCAAAGATAAAATCTGTATGCGCGGCAGGAAGGAAAAAAAGTTTCTGTCTGCTTTCGCCTAACCCTATGCCGAGAATCCCTCCTGACCCGGCCCCTATCTGAGACTGAACAAGCTGAAACCCCGAACCTTTAGGGTCATGCCAGGGGTTTAAATAAGAAAAAATCCTCGCCCTGCGGTAAGGGCTGGACAAAATTAACAAGACCGCCGCTATACAGAAAACTCCAGCTATCCACAGAAGGTACCGTTTCTTTACCCGTGAAATGAACAAAACTATAAATCCTATAAGCCCGAAAAAAATAACATTTCCGAAATCCGGTTCTAAAAATAACAGGAAACAGGTTAAGGCCATAACAGACAAAAAAGGCAGTATCCCTTTAAAAAAGTTATCCATAACCCTTTCTTCCCGGCAGGAATAATCAACAAGGTAAAAAATATAAATAACCTTTACAAGCTCTGAAGGCTGAAACCCCATTCCTAAGAACCTAATCCATCTTTTAGCTCCGCCGGCTTTTGTCCCAAAGATAAGGACAGAAACAAGTAAAACTAACCCAATACCCATTAAAAACCGGCTGTTTTCCCTTAACTTCTCCAATCTTACCCTTCGTATCAACAACATAGAAATAATTCCCGCGAGCACAAAAACAACCTGCCGTTTTAAGAAATACATCGGGTCTCCGAAACTTGACCATGCATATACTGAAGAAGTTTCATAAACCAAAACAAGGCCCAGGAAAGACAAAAAGACAGAAGATAAAACAATTCTGTTTCTCAGTCTTTCAAGGCGCAAATCATAATTTATAAACTGCATTTCGGAAAGTATCTCCTCTATCCTGGTAATCTTTAAACATATCAAAACTTGAACACATAGGAGAAAGCAAAACAGTGTCTCCTTCTTCCGCCTGCCTGTAAGCGGAAGAGACAGCGTCTTCTAAACTTGAATCCTCCTCTATGTCCACGAACCCCTGTAAAGATTTCTTTATTTTAGCCCCCGCCTCGCCTATAAGCAGAATTTTCTTTACCCTTTCTAAATAAGGCTTAATCAGAGAATAATCCAGGCCCTTATCCCTTCCTCCGGCAATAAGCAGAACCCGCGAACTAATACTGTTTAAAGCGAACCGCGTTGACAAAACATTAGTTGATTTTGAATCATTGATAAAAGACACCCCTCTCTTAACTGAAACCTGTTCCATCCTGTGAGGCAGGCCTTTAAACCCGGAAAGGTACTCTCTCACTTTATCCCGCTGAAGGTTATAAATTCCTGCTGCTGCTTCTATCGCGGAAAAGTTACTGTTTCCTTTAACCACAACCTTTCTTGCCGCTATATTCTTAAAGCGGTCTTCTAAATTCAGAGGTATAACCGCGAAATCAGAACCCCGCTGATTAGAAAAGACATTCTTTTTACACCTGAAATATTCCTCTATAGATAAGTGCCGGTCTAAATGGTCTTCGGCAAAATTGAGAAACACGCTTACAAAAGGCCTGAAGCCTGCCACGGTTTCCAGCTGAAAAGAGCTTGCCTCTATCACAACTATTCCGTCCTCTTCTATATCTCTTACAAAAGAAGACAAAGGAGTCCCGATATTGCCTAAAGTATAAACAGGCCTTCCGGAATAAGCTTCAAGTATTTTCCCCAAAAGATAAGAAACAGTTGTCTTCCCGTTAGTCCCGGTAACAGCTATTATATCTCTGGACTTACAAAACCAAGAAGCAAATTCCATCTCGCCGATACAGGAGGATTTATTCCCAGACAGGAAATTCTTCTTAAAATAAGGGACATTTATCCCCGGGCTTAAAACTACTAAATCAGCATCCTTAAAAAAATCAGAAGAATGTTTACCTGATTCTATTTCAACCCGTGATCCTAAGAGAAAATTGCCCATAGAGGAGAAAACATCGGAGTTAGAATCGGACAGTTTTACTTTCTTGCCAAATTCTTCAGCCAACTTAACCGCGCTTATCCCGGAAACTCCGGCCCCGGCGACCGCAACAGTCTTAACTTCTTTTAAGAAAGCATCACGGTTTTTTAGACGGTCTCGGCTGACAATCATAACTTCCTATCTAACTCAATCCCTTATGCAACATCTTAGTTGACAACCGGAATGTTACATAAGAGCACAAAAAGCAAGAATTAAATACCTGAAGATATTACCTGATTTTTAAAGTCGCCAAAGCTAAAGCGGCGCATAAAGAAGCTATAATCCAAAACCGGACGGTAATCTTCGGCTCTGCCCAGCCTGAAAGCTGAAAATGGTGGTGAAGAGGCGCGGCCTTAAATAATCTCTTCTTAAACACTTTTACCGAAAATATTTGAAGAATCACCGATAAGGCTTCCAAAACAAATACTCCTCCGGCAATTATCAGCCAAAGCTCTTTCTTGGTAAACAAAGCTATTGCTCCCAACGCCCCGCCTAAAGCCGATGCCCCTACATCACCCATAAAGACTTCTGCCGGATGAGCATTAAACCAAAGGAAACCTAACCCCGCGCCAAGGATAGAACTGCATATAACCGAAAGCTCTCCCGCCCCGTTTATAAACGGCAGAAAAAGATAACGGCTGAACTTTATGTTTCCGGATATATAACTGAATATGCTGAAAACCAAACTCACCATCAAGACATTTCCTAAAACAAGGCCGTCTAACCCGTCAGTAAAATTCACAGAATTACAGGAAGCGGAAATCACCAAAGCTGTCCAGATTATATAGAAATACCCGAGGTTAATAACAAAGTTTTTGAAAAAAGGAAAATAAACCGTGGGAGGAAGTATTTTCAAGTTTAACAGAATAAATCCTAAAACCAGCCCTAAAACAGCCTGTATAACAAACTTAAATGTCCGGCTAAACCCCTTTTTCTTCCTAAACTTGGAATAATCATCAAGAAAACCAAAAACAGCAAACCATACAATCACCCCCAAAGAAAGCCAAACAAATATATTGTTAAGATCTGCCCACAAAAGAGAAGAAATAACAATACTGGAAACTATGAGTATCCCTCCCATAGTAGGCGTTCCTTTCTTGCCGTTGAAAATCTTCTGTAACTTTATATGGCCGTACATATCTATATGCTCTTCAAGGCGTATCCGCTTCAAATAACGGATAAATAATTTCCCCAAAAGAATAACCATAAGAAAAGAAGTAATAAACCCGAATACTGACCTGAAAGTGATATACCGTAATATATTCAACCCCGAAAGGACATTCTGAAATGAAAGATAAATATTATAAAACATAACTCCCTTTCTTACCCTTTACACCTGACGCCGAAACTAAGAAACTCAACACTATAGTATTAAGGCTAAACACTACATTTTCTTGCACGATAGCTCCACATAAAAAGATGCCCCTTCCATATACTTCGACTCAAACCAGATCTTCCCTTTGTGGTTATCCTCTATTATCCTCCTTAACACATACATCCCTAACCCGGTCCCCGACTTTGCCGAGGACTTCGTCGTGTAAAACGGCGCAAAGATCCTGGAATAGTTCTCTCTCTTTATCCCTATCCCGTTATCCTCTACTTTCATCCTTAACTTTTCTCCCCTCTGCTCTAACTCTATTTCTATCCTCTTCTCTATCGCGGTGTAATCTTCTTTTATCCTCAAACGCGTTTCCTTGTCCTCTATCGCCTCATAAGCGTTATCTATTAAATTAAACACCGCCTCTGATAACTCCGCCAACGAACCCCATACCGGTTTTATCTCTCCCTTAACCTTTACCTCCGGCCTGAAGCCCTTTATACTATGTTTAACTCCTAACAGATCTACGGCTATCTTTATTACTTCCTTTATATCTATGTACCTGAAATCCTTATCTTTTTCCGTCCGCGCGTAACTCAGTATCCCCCGAATTATCTGCGCTGAATGCGTTACATTCTTCTCTATCTTCTCTAACCCGTAAGATAAGTAATCTATTTCTTTCTTTAAAGAACGAGCCTCTTCTCTCTTCCGGATACTCTCTACTACATCTATCAAATCCCCGGCTACTGACGCAAAGGCCTGCAGCCGGTTGTTTAACTGATGAGATACCCCTTCTGCCATTGCCCCCACTGTCGCTAACTTATCCGCGCGGAAAACCTTTTCTTCCGCTCTCTTAAACTCCTCTAAAAACCGGCAGTTATCTATCGCCATTGACGCCTGGTTCGCCAGTATCCTGAACACATTTATGTCATCTGAGGTAAACACTTTATTCTCAGGCTTCGGCCCTAAACACAAGAATCCGCTCAATCCCCTCTCACTCAACGTCGGCACGATTAACTGGATACCTTCTCTCTTATAAAATTCCTTTACTTCTTCTTTTTCTTTCCGGTTTTTTACCGCCCTCTCTATATCTTCTTCCAACAGAGGCCCGCCCGCCTGTTTTATCTGCCTGATTAGACTATCTCCCTCTCCTATGCTCATCTCTTCATCTGCTATATCTCGGGACGAAACTAATTCGTATCTTAACTTTTCCTTATTGTAAAGAAACAACCCTACTCTCTTTACCCGAACCGCTTTGGTAATTATATAAGTTATCAACTTTACAAGTTTCTTTACATCCTTTACCTTTACCATTCCCTGAGCTGCCTGCACCAATGTCTTTTGATACCTCCTCTGTTCGGCTAAAAGCCTCTCTTCCGCCCTCTGCCTTAAGCGGTTGTAGATATACGGCCCTATTGAAGCTAAAACTATCGCTAAATATGTAGCCGGTAACCATACATGGTATTTATACCCTAAAAACAACGGCAGGCCCAAGACAAAAATGTAAACAAAAGCAAATATCCCCGCCCGGGTCAAGGCGATGTTTATGTCCATCAAACGATGCTTGACTATGGCGTAGGTAGTAATTATTACATAAACTGAAACAAAAATATTACCAAAGGGAAAAATCTTTACATTATACCAAAGAGGAAAATTAGTAGCGCCTCCTATCCATCCAAACATAGTGGCTAATAAAACATACTTAAGCTGGTTGCGTTTGAAACCGGTAGAAGCTCTAAAAGATTTAACTATGAGAAAAACACCGTATAGCACAAAACAAACCCACATAGGAAGAAAGACATTATAGGCGATACCCGGATTTGGCCAGAGATCAAAAGGAGGCTTGGACGAAACACTCTCAACAAAATACGGAGTAAAGTCAAAGAATAAAGAAATAATTGCAAAAACATAACCTATCAATATAAGCTTCTTGTTTTCTTCTACGACATCAATCAAGTGTAATATGTGATGAAGATAAAAAATAGGAATAAATATTGCCCCAGCCATCAGCCCCCTGGTATATAAAATAGCGCTCGAAGCAGAATCTGTTGTTTGCCAAAGAAAATAAAAATAACTCCAGATAGAAATGCTAATACAGAAAAAAACATATATGATATAAAGAACATCTCTTCTGCTCTTTATTTTCGCAAGAATAAATAAACCAAGGATTGTGCTGGTGACTCCGTTTATTAATCCACTCAATGCAAAAAAGTTCATATAAAATTATCCTTCTCTATTAATAGCAATCATATACTGCATAATCCCCTGCTGTTCATACTCAATATCCAATTCATTCTTTTTAAAGCCCGCCCTTAAAAAGATTTCACTGAATTCATCTTCATTCCGATAGATAAGATTCCAATCCCCAGCCCATTCCATAAAATGGACCGAAGGATTGCTGTATTTATCACGCACAGTTGAAATAGCCATAACCCCGCCAGGATTTAAAAGCCTCTTTAGATTCTGAATAAGCCTGACAGCTATCTTATCTTCAAAATAATCAAATAGGCCTGTAGAATAAATTAAATCATACTTTTTATCTATCAAAGAAGTAATATCTTTCTTCAAAGCTATTCTTGCCGCATTGCTTCTAACAAAATTAACTCTGTTATTATTCTCTAACAACCTTTGGGCAAATTCTATGGCCTTATCATCATTGTCATAGCAGTCAAAAGCTGTTTTTTCCCATAATAACTTATCTGATGAAAAAAGTTCCTTTAAATCCCGGCAAGGGCCTGAAGCTAAATCCATAATTCTTAATCTTTTATCCTTTCTATTGTTAACAAAGCTGACAATCATCCGTTTGAAATCCTCTTTTCTGTTCCTTACAGCTACTGATATTGCCGACATCTGGAAATAATTATCAAAAAGGCGGTCAACCCCGGTTGTAAACGGATTGTTCTGATAGATATCATCTGTTATCTTAAAATCTCCGGGGTAACCAAAAGGTTTACTAATACTCCAATTACAATAAACACCTTTTGCAAACATCCTTTTGAATCTCCTAACAAAAAGCTGTTTAAGTTTATATACTTTATTTTCATATCCAGCGCTTAAGTTCTCTTTCTCAAAGTCCATAATATTACGAAACACCTTGTTAACCTCAGCGTTAAATTCACTCTGAAACTTCCCCCACTCCTTTGGCTTTTTAGAAAGATACGCTTCTATCTCCTCCGCCCTCTTCATATAGCGCTTAATCATAGACCTAAACGGTATTCCATCCATACTTATCTTTCCTCCTCTTATTTTCTAACACTGCCTCACACAAATGGTTACATGTGGGACGTCGGACGTCCCACATGTAAAAGGACATTACTTCACCGCGTATCAAGAAAGATACAAGATGGTTAGATAAAAGAGATGGAAGAATAACAGGCGCCCGCAGACTCTTCATCTCATTCAAGATTCCATCAAGAGCAGAGTCTTTTCCTCCCTGTGAATGGCGAAGAATTTCATCATACACTAAAATATCCTGCTTTTCTTCCAAATACAGGACTAATTTACTTTGAGAAGACACCTTATCTATTAATTCCTTTTTCTCTCCGCCTTCGGTATATAAAAGAAAATCCTCTCCCCGGGATACTGATGCATAAATACCAATATACTTAACCTTCACTTTACGGATAAAAACATCAGTAAATTATACCAAAATAATGCGGAATCTTAAAGAGAAGACTGAGGAATTACCCTTTCCAGAGCGAACTTTCTCGACCCTTTCAGGAAGGCCAGGTCTCCCTTACCTATAATAACAGCCAAGTGCCTTGCCGCGTCCTTAACATCCTTAGCAAAAACTACCTTGTTTTTGTCAACTCCTTTCAAAATAAGTTCTCTCCCCATTTTATGCATAAACTTACCTAAAAGAATAACTTTAAAGAAACCCGCCTCATAAACATTTTGAGAAACCTTACAATGCAGGGATAGAGCTCTCTCTCCTAACTCCAGCATATCAGCAAGAACAGCTATTTTACGTTTAGCCGGAATAAGCTTTAAAGACTCCAATGCCTTTTTCAAAGCCCGGGGATTTGAATTGTAGGCATCATTAATAAAAACTGCCCCTTTAATTCTTTTCATTTGAAAGCGCATCTTAGGAAAATGGAAATCCGAAAGAGCTTCCGAAGAATATTTCAAAGGGATACCCCAATATCTGCACACCGCCATACAAGCACAAGCGTTATAGACATTGAAAGAAGCCAACGTTTTCAGACGGAGAAGATATTTGGAATTTATCTTAAAAACAACCGAATCTTTTTCCCTCTTTAAAAAATTAAAATATATCCCCGAAGAAATATTCTCACCAAAATAAACAGGCTTTACTTTTATTTTTACGTTCCGCAGGAGCTTATCATCAAAATTAAGCACAGGGAGGGCTAAAGGACAGGCTTTAAAAAGAGAGACTTTCTCTCTCAACACGCCCCGTTTAGTCTTAAAAGATTTTAAATGGGCATTATCCACACAGGTAATAACCCCTATTTCCGGACAGCAAATATCAGCCAAATAAGATATCTCTCCAAAATGGTTAGTCCCCAATTCTACAACACAAAAATACCCTGTTTTATTAAGAGAAAGTAAAGTTTTTGGCAGCCCGATTTGGTTGTTCTCCGAACCTTTACTTATTATTAAAGGAACTCTTCCCCTCAAAACATGGCCGATCATCTCTTTAACCGTAGTCTTGCCCAAAGAACCCGTTACCGCGCAGACTTTAGGAGAATATTTTTCTACTAATCTTTTAGATAAAAGCCCTAAAGCCTTCAGGCTGTCCTCTATAACCAATACAGGGATTTTTATCTTCTGTTTCAGAACAGCCGGTATCTTTTCAACAACAAGAAAAGACGCGCCCTTACGCTGCGCGTCTAAAAGAAAATCATGGCCGTCAAAACTGCGGCCCTTCAAGGCAAGAAAGGCTTCTCCCTTCTTTAGCCCGCGGGTATCAAGAGCCACCCCCCTGAACCTTGAATGCGGCCCCGCGGAATTTACAACTTTTTTGGGTTCTAAACAGCCGGCAATTTCGGAAAAGTCTAATCCAAACATATTTACCGCCTAATGGAACTGTTGTAATAAACAACAATTCCTTACTACTTTCCTGTCGCTGAAAGGGATAGTTTTATCTTTCAGCACCTGATAATTCTCATGGCCCTTCCCGGCAATCAGGACAGCTGTTCCCGGCCGGGCGGATTTTAACGCCTTCTCAATAGCTTTTTTCCGGTCAATTACAATAGAATAATTTGTTCCGCGCATTCCTCTATCTACATCACGGCAAATCTTTAAAGGGTCTTCGCCGCGGCTGTTATCGGAAGTAATTATGCTGTAATCAGCATATTTAGAAGCAATCCTTCCCATAACAGGGCGTTTCTTTTTGTCCCTGTCTCCGCCGCATCCAAAAACAAGAATTATTTTTTTATACCCGACATTCCTTAAAGATAGCAGAGCTTCTTTCAAGGCCGCGGGAGTATGAGCATAATCAATAAACACTGATTTGACTACTTCTTCCATCCTCCCCGAAGGCCTTTTAAAACAGCCGATAGCTTCAATTATCCGTTGAGAGCTGATATTCAAAGAACGGCAAAGGGAGAACGCGGCCAAAATATTGTAAAGGTTAAACCTGCCTATCAAATTTGAACGGATAAAGTATTTTCTATCCCGAAAACGGATTAACATTTCCGACTTATTCCTCTCAAAACGATAAGCTGTAATTTTATAATCAGGGTTGTTTTTCATACCAAAACTAATCTTTTTTAAATGAACCCTGTTATACATATCCAACCCGTATCTGCCGTCGGTGCTAATTACGCCTATACCTTTGGGTTTAAGAAGATTGAATATTTTATACTTAGCATTGAAATAATTCTTAAATGTTTTATGGTAATCAAGGTGGTCATGAGAAAGGTTGGTAAAAACCGCCCTTTCAAGTTTTAAACCCGAAAGGCGTCCTTGAATTAAACTGTGAGAAGAAATCTCAGAAACTGCGTATTTCATCCCGTCTTTATACATCTTGTAAAGTAAAGATTTGAACAAGAAATTGTCGGGAGTGGTCATAAATGAACGAAAAGAAGCGCCTCCCCATTTATAATTAACTGTCCCTGTCAGCCCGGAAGGAATTCCGCAATAATTCAGGATATGGCTGACTAAAGCAGAGACGGTCGTCTTCCCATTCGTCCCGGTAATGCCGATTATCTTAAAAGAATCCAGCCCTTTAAACAGACTCCGGCTTAACCTCTCGCCTGTTTTTTTTAAATCCTCCACAAGAACAAAAACTTTCCCGGGATATTTATAACTTAAACCAAGTACTTTCTCTCTGTCAGCGTTTTCTGCTACAAAGCAATTGACTTTATCCTCAAAATCGGAAAAAGAATCCAAAGGATTGAAATTGCATCCTTTCCTGGCCAAAAAAACACTATTGCTAAAAAGTATCCGGGAATCAGAACTGGCGAAATCAACCTTCCGGCCCAAATTCCCGCCGATAATTTCTTTACAGCCTATATCCTTAAAAAGTTTTTTTAAAATCATGTCCCGGGAATTAACCTTTTATACTCAATTATCTTTTCAGCAATCTTTTTAAACAAAGGGGCGGCAATCATCCCCCCGTAATGATAAGTCTTAGGCTCATCAACAACCACTCCTATAGTATACTTAGGATTCTCTACCGGAAAAAACCCGATAAAACTCGCGTAATAAGCGCTGTGCGAATACCCTCCCTTAGGAGACACCTTTTGAGCAGTGCCGGTTTTACCGGCAATCTTTATACCTTCAATCTTAGCATGGCGGCCTGTCCCTTTATTAACAACCTGATAGAGAATCTCTTTCGCCCTATTTATAACCTCGGGGGAGAACATCCTTCCGCTTTTTTGATCTCTGACTTTCTTAACAGTAACTCCCCCGCTGTCAACCGCGCTGTCTAAAACATGAGGCCGGACTAAATAACCCCCGTTAGCTACAAGGCTAAAAGCTCTTACTAACTGCAAAAGGCTTACTCCTACTTCCTGGCCAATTGGTATTATATACTGGGAAGTTTTTGACCACTGAGAAAGAGGCTTGACTAAGCCGGGTGTTTCGCCCGGTAAATCTATGCCGGTTTTTCTGCCAAACCCGGCCTTCTGAATACCGCGGTAAATGTTTTTCTTCCCTGTCAGGCCAGCAATTTTGGAAACTCCTATATTGCTTGAATTTTCAAACACTTCTTCAAAGGACAAGTTCCCAAAAGCTTTCCAGTCATGGAGCACACTTCCGGGAATTTTATACAGCCCTTTCTCACAAAAGAAAGTTTTCTGAAAAACCCCTTTTACTCCGCTTAAAGCTGAAAGAAGAGTAACTATCTTAAAAACCGAACCCGGTTCGTAGAAATCGGATACGGCTTTATCACGAAAACATTCCGGAGAAAAATCTCTAACCCTATTAGGGTCAAACCAGGGATAATTACAAATAGCTATAATCCTTCCTGTCCGGGGATCCATAATGACAACCGACCCTCCTTTTGCCCGGGAAGAATCAACTGCCTCTTTCAAAAAGTGCTCTGCCCAATACTGTATATTGGCATCAATTGTCAGGATAATGCTTAATCCGTTCCGGGGAGGAAGAAATTCCTTATATAAAGGAAGGACATTTCCTCTGCTGTCGCGAATTAAGACAGCTTTGCCTTTTTCCGAATCAAGAAAGCTGTCAAACTGAATCTCGGCCCCTTCTACTCCCCTACCGTCAATATCCACAAACCCTAAAACCTGGGAAGCCAGCCTTTCCTGAGGATAGAACCTTTTATTTCTCTTTAAGAAACCTAACCCCGGTATCTTCAGCTTTTCTACTTTCTCTTTCAAAGCGACATTTATATCCCGCTTTACCCAGACAAAAGATTTATCAGACGAAAATCTTTCAGCCAATTCCTTTTTCGGTAATCCTAATAAAGCAGAAAGGGCTTTTACCATTTCCCTCTTTTGGGTTATCTTCTTAGGAACAGCATAGACCGAGTAAGCAGGAATATCTTCGGCTAAAATATTACCCTGGGAATCAAGGATACTCCCTCTTTTCCCCGAAAGTTCGACGGTAAGGTTATGTTGATTAGAGGCAAGTTTTCTGAAATAGCGGAAGTGAAAAACTTGAAGAGAAAAAATTTTCGCTAAAATAAACAGAGAAAACAGAAAGACAAAGAAGCAGACAGCAATTAATCGGGTATTTCGCACTTATAAACACCTTCAATATTAAAACCCTAAGTAATGAACTACCTCGCAGCTTGCTGCGAGGAATCAAAAACTTTTCCAAAAAAGGAAACGCAGCAAGCTGCGGGGAATTAAACCCTAGATCCTTCGACTCCCTTCGGTCGCTCAGGATCAATTCGGCTATAGACTTTTTCTTCGAAAAAGTCTAA
>Ga0164318_10002663_pt1 | contig 16669 bp, 15 predicted proteins | sample GuaBasSedimGuay9_FD_113734 | JGI IMG/M metagenome (GOLD analysis project Ga0164318, IMG submission 113734) | Subseafloor sediment microbial communities from Guaymas Basin, Gulf of California, Mexico - Guay9, Core 4571-4, 0-3 cm | ecosystem: Environmental > Aquatic > Marine > Hydrothermal vents...
GAGCAGTTTAAGGTGCTTGATCCCGCCCAGTTGCCGGTCAAACCCTTCAAGCCGGATCGGCGGAAAATCCTGTTGGCGGGCATGGTGCTGGGTTTGGGGCTGGGCGTCGGCCTGGCCTTGCTGCTGGATTTTCTCGGCAAGTCGTATCGTTATGTGCCCGATGTCGAAGAAGACCTGGGTTTGCCGGTGCTGGTTACCATCCCGAGAATTTTGACCATGAAGGAGCTGAAATGGCGTAAAATTAAGAATATGGCGGGGGCTTTGGTGGTATGCATGGCAGTGCTGGCTGCCGGCGGTTTGGGGTACATGTATTTCAAGCTGACCTTTTCCCTGCCGGCCTGGTTTCAGCAGACCTTCTTTCAGTTATAGGCATGGGTGATCATGTATTGCGCCTTTTACGGTTTTCAGGAACGGCCGTTTAATATAACCCCTGATCCCCATTTCCTCTACCTGAACAGCCATTACCGGGAAGCTTACGCCCATCTGGTCTATGGCATTCGCGAGCGGCGGGGGTTTGTGGTGGTTACCGGCGAGGTGGGTATTGGCAAAACCACCCTCATCCAGAACTTGTTGAACAACCTGGATGACAATGTTGTTATAGCTTATATTTTTAATCCTATCTTGACCATCACGGAGTTTTTTGCCGCCATTTTCGATGAATTTGGCATCCAGCATCACAGCCGGGATAAGCATGAAAACCTGCGCATTTTCAACGAATTCCTGCTGCAGTGCCTGAAAGAGCGGAAAATACCGGTACTGGTCATTGACGAAGCCCAGAATTTGGGTCTCAAGGTTCTCGAGGAAATCCGCCTGCTTTCGAACCTGGAAACCCAGAAAAGCAAGTTACTGCAGATGATCCTGGTGGGACAGCCGGAATTGAAGGAAAAGCTGGGCCGCAGCGAATTGCGGCAGCTGAATCAGCGGGTGGTCATTCGTTATCATCTGCCCCCGCTGACGTCGTTGGAAGTCAAGGATTATGTTCGGAAAAGGCTGCTGGTGGCCGGGGCCGCCGACGTGAACCTGTTCAGCAACCGGGCCTTGGAGATGATTGCCCGCTACAGTGACGGCATTCCCCGCTTGATCAACGTTATTGGCGACAATGCCCTTTTGATTGGCTACGCCCAGGGAACCAGGAAGATTGATGAAGAAATCATCAGGGAAGTGGTGGCGGACCTTGCTTTGCATAAGGAGAGCGCGCTGGCGGCATCGGCGAACAAGGTGCCGATTACAAGGTATTTCCCCCGCTGGCAGGGAATGTTGTGGATTGTTTTATTGACCGGCATGTTGATTGTGTTAATTGTGTCTTTTCGCCAGGAACTGGCTGGCGGTCTGGCATTTATTCGTTCCCTGTGGTAAGCGGGAAGGATTTTTGGAGCTGGTGGTATGAGTAGAATTCAGGATGCGTTGAAAAAGGCCGAGGAAGAAAGTCGGGCGGCCGGAAAGACTGTTTTGGATCAACCGCTGGAAAAGGATCACCAAGTGATCGTTCCCGTTGCCGAACCGGAACCGGTGCGGCAGCCGGAGGCCGCGGATGATTCTTCTGAACCACAGAAGGTTGAACCTCAGCTGGATGAAGTCGTCAGCCGAAAATCTGTTTCTGACGTCCCGACGTTTACGGGGAGGAAGACCTCGCAGAAGATTGATCTGAATCCCGCTTTTCTGGATGAACACCTGGTGTCGTTGACGGAGCCTTTTTCCCTGGCGGCGGAGCAGGTGAAAAAGCTGCGGACAAAGATTATTCTCAACGCCCCGGAACGGCTGCCTCACAAGACAATTCTGGTGACCAGCGCCGTGCCCCGGGAGGGAAAAACCACCATTGCCCTCAACCTGGCCTTGTCGCTGGCCCAGGGGCTGGATGAATACGTTCTGCTGGTGGACGCTGACTTCCGGAAACCGGAAATCAGCAAGTATCTGGGCATCGAATTCAACCGCGGGCTTTCCAACTACCTGACCTCGGAGATGGATTTGTCATCGGTGCTGGTGAAAACCGATCTGTCCCGACTGACCATCCTGCCCATGGGGATGGCGCCGGCGAAGCCCTCGGAACTGCTGGCGTCCGAGCGCATGAAGCACCTGATTGAAGATCTGCAGTCGCGCTACCAGGATCGCTATATTATTTTTGACACCACGTCGCTGATGTCCACCACCGAGGCCGATATCCTGGCCAGCCAGGTTGACGGCATTATTATCGTGGTGAGGTATGGAGAAACGGATCGGGAAGTGGTGAAGCAGGCCCTGAAAAACATTGACCGGGAGAAAATCCTGGGCATTGTTTTTAATGGTGCCGATTACCGTACTTCCAGTTTTTATTATCAGGAAACCCGTTGATGTTGGCTTCCCGTCGGGGTGGTTGACAAAAACACTGATTTTGTGAGGGATTGTGCGACAATTCAGCCTGCGAACAGTTGTTTTTTTTCTGATAGAACTGTCACTGATTATTGGCGGCAGCCTGCTGGCTGTTTCCTGCGGTCGCTACTGGCTGGGAGAAAACAGCTACAACCCGCAGCTGTTCATTCCTCACCTGATCAGCTTCGCGGTTTTTTATCATTTTTCCCTGTTTTACTTTGACCTTTATGACATTAAAACCAGGGTTCCTTTTTCGGCCTACAGCCTGCGTCTGGTGCAGGCAACCGGGCTTCTCTGCCTGATTCTGGCTTTTTTCTCTTACGTTCTTCCCGAGCTGGTATTTCCCAGCCCTTATATTTACTTCATCCTTTTCTGCGACTTTTCGCTGATTTTCAGTTGGCGGGTTTTTTATGACTGGCTGACCAGGCACAACCGGTTTAACGAGCTGATCATGCTGGTGGGTAGTGGGCCGGTGGCTGAAAAAATCTGTGAAGGCATTGCCCGTCGTAAGAATTCCGGTTATCAGATTGTTGGCATTATGGGCGATTTGGAAGATGACGGGACTGATAGCAGCTGCGCCGGCTGCAAGCATCTGGGGCGTGACTATAGCGAGCTTTATTCCCGGGCGGTGGCTGAGAACGTAAACCGCATCATCGTTTCCATGGGTCAGCGCCGCGGTCTTTTCCCGGCGGCCGAACTGCTGCGCTGCAAGATGGCCGGCATCATGGTTATGGAAGACGTGGACTTCTATGAGCAGCTGGAAGGGAAGATCCTAGTTGACAACCTGCGTCCCAGTTGGCTGATTTTTACCCCTGGATTTAAGAAGCCGCGGCAGACCAGGATGTTCAAGCGCATCATCGGCATGGTTCTGGCCGCTGCCGCCCTGGTGGTTGCCGCTCCGGTAATGCTGCTGATCGCCCTGGCCATCAAAATTGATTCCCCGGGACCGGTTTTCTTTATCCAGGAGCGGCTGGGTGAAAATGAAAAGCCTTTTATGCTCTTTAAATTTCGTTCCATGCGTACCGATGCGGAAAAAAACGGGCCGGTGTGGGCACAGGAGGATGACGACCGGGTAACCCGGGTGGGTAATTTTATTCGCAAAGCCCGTCTGGACGAGATTCCTCAGTTGATCAATATTTTTAAGGGGGACATGAGCTTTGTCGGCCCCCGGCCCGAACGTAAATTTTTTGTGGACCAGCTGAAAAAAGAGATTCCTTATTATGATCAGCGATTTACGGTGAAACCAGGGGTAACCGGCTGGGCTCAGGTGCGTTTTCCCTATGGATCTTCAGTAGAAGATGCCAAAGAAAAGTTGCAATATGAGTTGTATTACATCAAATATCTTTCTCCGGTTTTTGACCTGTTGATTATTCTGGAGACCATCAAGGTGGTCCTCTTCGGTCGGGGCAGCCGCTAGGGAGAAACGGCGTTTGTCACGGCAGGCAAGCTGGATTGTTAAACGCGCCGCCAACTATTCAATACAGGATGGAAAGTCAATGTTGCCTGTTTTTCCATTGTTAACCGCCTGCTGATCTTTTGCCGTGATACCCCTGCGTGATACCATCCCGTCTCGTACCGTCCCCTACGTCAATTATCTATTGATTATCATTAATGTTTCTGTTTTCTTCTATGAATTAAGCTGGGGCAGCCAGCTTCCCCGGCTGCTGGGTTTTTATGGTCTGGTCCCCGCCCGGTTTTTCCTGCTGCGTGCCGGCTATGGCGTCAGTCCGGTTGCCGTCTACCTGCCGTTTCTTTCCCACATGTTTTTTCACGGCGGCTGGCTGCATCTGCTGGGAAATATGCTGTATCTGTGGATATTCGGGGACAACGTCGAAGACCGGCTGGGCCATGGCGGCTACCTGCTTTTTTATCTGTTCTGCGGTCTGGGCGCGGCGGTGGTGCATCTGTTGACCAATACCCATTCAATGGTGCCCACCATCGGGGCCAGCGGAGCCATAGCCGGGGTGATGGGGGCCTATTTCATGCTCTATCCCCAGGCCCGGGTGGTTACCCTGCTGCCGATCTTCTTTTTCTTTTATATCGTGGAAATCCCGGCATTTTTCTTTTTAGGCTTCTGGTTCCTGCTGCAGCTGATCCGGGGGCTCAGCATCCTTCATGCCCGGGTGCCGACGTACGGAGGCGTTGCCTGGTGGGCTCACATTGGTGGCTTTCTTTTTGGTCAGTTGCTGGTGCTGCTGTTGCTGAGCCGCCGGAGGAAGAAAACGAAGGACAAACCCTTTTGGTAGGTTATAATGCGGGATTTATCCCCGTATTAGAACCTTACTCCTGAAAGCCTGTCACTCTTTTCAGTACCCCCTTGAGGAGCATAAAAAACAAGAAAATCCAACTTGCTGCCAGGAGTTGATTTCAGGATGTGATTCGCGGCGGACGCCCCGGAGCCGGCCATGGACGGCCGGCGAGAATGAGCGAGAGCCATGCCGGAACATCCTGATACCCTGATTTGGGTTGCGGGCGCCAAGCCCGCCTTGGCTGTTATAAGCTGAATGCTAGCCTGACTGCTTGTATGGTGTTGAAGGGTGAAATGAGGCGATTGTCAGGCCGTGGGGGTCATGTCGTTGACCTTTTCCGGATGGCTGCTTTCCTTGATGACGGAATTGACCAGTTGATAGAATTCCAGGGCGGATTGACTTTTGGTGTTGGTCATGAAAGCCGGGTTCATCCGGGCGACGCATTCCTCAATCTGGCTGTCATAGGGGATGTTGCCCAGCAGGGTTATGTGCTCCAGGTTGAGATATTTCTGGCATACGGTGCGGATGATTTCCGAAGCCTTGCAGTCCTTGTCTTTTTTTACCATATTGCTGATCAGGTAGAGCTGGAAGTCGCTGATGATTGCTTTGAGTCGTTCAGCATAATTCTCATCAACCTCGGCAAAACCCTGTATCAGTTCATCCATGGTGGCGATGGGCTGATCGGCATCCTGGCCGGTTGCCCGCTTAATCAGCGATTCCAGGCGGAAGTTGCGGCCAAACTCCCGGCTGATAGCCCGATAGAGGGCGCTTTTGATGAATCCGTAGCCGTTCTGCAGGGCCGTGGGCTGGGGAGTGGTAACGACGACTTTGTACGTGCAGTAAAGGAAAAAATCCAGGGTGTTGTAGTCGGTTCCAGCTCCGAGATCAAGGATGAGATGTTCTGCTTCGAGCATGCTCATCGCTTTCATTAACTTCATTTTTTGAGCGTATTTGGGATTGGCCAGGCCGACAATGTCGCTGGCACCGCAGATCATCCTCAAGCCGGGTACCGGGGTGTCTATGGCAATGCGATTCAACGAGTCCACCTTCTTGTCCAGGTAGTCCGACAGGGTGTGTTGAACAAATTTGATGCCCAGCAGGGTATGCAGGTTGGCTCCTCCAAGATCGGCGTCCACCAGGACAACCTTGTGTCCTAATTTGGCCAGCCAGTAAGCCAGATTCAGAGAAACGATGCTTTTTCCGACCCCACCCTTGCCGCCGCCGACCGCCCAGAGGCTGGGATTGCATGCTTCGGGTGACTGCCGGTTTTCATTGGTGGAAAGTTGCAGAACGTTCACGGTTTAATTTCCTTGTTCCAGAGATCCCAGAGCAGGTTGTGATCGCCTCTGTTGCTGCTCATGTAGTTTTCCAGGTATTGACGGTCGGTGGGGGCCAGGTCGATAAATTTAATGCCCAGGGTTATTACGTGCTCGGCATGGTCCTGAACCTCGTTGGACCACTGGATTTCACCGAGGGTATACACTGTATGATTGAACTGGGAAAAGGGAATTGACAGCTTGATCCGCTTTCCCTGCAGCCTTGTCTTGTACAGCTTGCCGTATTTTTCCCGCAGCTGCAGGCGCAGCCCACCCAGGGAGATGTCTTCCACAAAGCCCTGAAAGCTGGTGCGGTTGGAAAGCGAAGACTTTTCTCCCACCAGGCCGAATTCCACACTTAAAGGCTTGTCATGCCGTTTGAATGCTCGCCGTTCTTCCATGACATGGTTTTCGGTATTTTTGTGGATTTCTTGAGGCATATTTTCTCCGAACTTGCTCCCCGACGGCAAAGGTTGTCCGGGGGGGAGGTGTTTTCTTACGACTGGTCTGTGACAACCTGGAAAAGATCAATGACCTTGTTCATTCCCCGCAGATTATGGGCCGACCGGAAGGGAATAACTGATGCTGATGGCGGAAGACTGCCGCCAGCCTGATGTTCCATGCTTTTTTTAGTGTCGCCACTGATGATAATCTGTCCGGCCGGGGCCAGTGAAACCAGGCGATGGCAGGTGTTGACCGGGTCGCCGACAACCGTAAACGTCAACAGCTCGTCATTGCCCAGGAAGCCGGCGATTACTTTTCCGGTATGGATGCCGATGGCAAAGGATGGCCGCGGAGCGTTTTGGGGCAGAGTTGACACATGATCCCGCCATTGCCGCTGCATTTCAATGGCGGCGGCCACGGCTCTGACCGGATCGTCGGTCCTGTGAACCGGGGTTCCGAACAGGGCCAGCAATCCGTCGCCGGCGAACTTGTCAAGGGTCCCCAGGTGCTTAAAAATAATTTGAGTCATGATTCGGTAAAAGCAGTTCAATGTCGCGACTATTTGCCGCGCCTGGAATTGTTCGCTCAGGTGGGAAAAACCTCTGATATCGGCGAAAAGAATGGTGACCGTGGCTTCTTCTCCGGCCTTTTCCTGATCAGCAGCGGTTAAGATTTTATTGGTGATTTCGGGAGAAAAGAAACGGCACAACCTTTCCTTGCCGCGGGTTTCCTCCAGCAGGCGCTGCTGCTTTTCCAGCAGGCGAAGGATGGTAGTCAGTTCATTGGTCAGCAGCTTGGAAAAGCGGAAAAGGTCAGGAGTGAAAAAATCACGATCATGGTGATGGACGGTCAGAAAGCCCGGTTGATAATCCCCGGCTTCAAGGGGAAGAATGAATATAATCCGTTTTTCCAGTTGAGACGTTTGTTCAATGGCAGGATAATTGGATTGCGTGCTGGTCAAAGCGGCAATTTGTTGAATTTCTTTCCGTTCAAGTGGCGGGGTTCCCGCCGCGTTCACCTCTAATTGTGATGGAAGCAGCAGGGGCTTTTCCTCTTTTTCGGCGGCCAGGAAAAACAGGCCGTCTGCCCCCAGGTGACGAAGCATGACCTCAAAAATTTTCGTCAGCAGCAGGGTATGGCTTTGTTCCCATTCCGCGGCAGCCAGGTCCAGCATTTCACAAATTGCTGACAACTGACCGACCTGTCGTTCAGCCTGTTGCTGCAGGCGCGCGAAGTGTTCACTGAAGACGGTGTCCATTTTCTTTTCTTTCCGTTCTTTTATCCTGCCAGGGCCGGGAGCTGAGCCAGTTGTTTTTTTATTTCCGGCAGCCATTGTTTAAGGGCATCCAGGCTGAATTCGGGCTGGGCTTTTGTCAACAGGCGGTATACGGCTTGAGGCAGTTTCGGTGTTTTCAGGTCGGGAACGAGAGGGAACCCTATCTGGTGGTCCAAAATATGGGCCATCTGGATGATGGCGATAAAAAGGGCTTCCGGTTTTTCGGCGATATCTTTTTCATGATGTGCCTGCATGCTGATTATTAAAGGGGTTGGAAGGTGCCATAGATGGCCGATCAGCCCCCCGGCGGTCATGTGGTCCAGTCCCAGCAATTTCCTTTCCAGCTGAAAACAGGGTATCTTTTCGGTTTTACAGGCGGACAGCACCTGCCGGTATCTTTCCGGCTGCCAGGTATACAGCATCAGCAGGCCAAAATCATGGAGCAGCCCACCGGTATAAACGGTTGATTTGTCTTTAAACGCTATCTTTTCCGCCAGCCACAGGGAAAGATGGGCGGTTGCCAGCGAATGGCTTCTGAATTGCCGGTAGAAAGGATCAATATTTCCCGGTTTCATCATCGCCATGAGGGCCATGCCCACTGCCAGGTTGGTAACCTCTTTGAATCCAAGCAGAACGATGGCGTGCTTAATCGAGGTGATCTGCCGGGGGAAGCCGTAATAGGCAGAATTAACCGTTTTCAGCACCTGGGCCGAGATTGCCGTGTCGGTGGCGATAAGCAGTGACAGCTGCTCGGCGTTTGCCTGGGGGTCACGGCTGCAATCCAGCACCGCTTGCAGTACCGAGGGGAGCTTGGGCGCTTCGGCACTGTTTGAAATGTAGCGGCGGAATTCGCTCAGGGATTCATGATTGATGCCGTGGTGAAATGATAAATAATCCATGCCCTTTATTCGGAATCAAGCCGGGAAATATTTAACGGAAAATGATTAAGACAGTGTTTTGGCCGGCTTGCTATTCCCGGTTGTATTTTTTTATGATAAGTGATAAATGTTTGTCTTTGCTGGAAGTCTTCCGTGACGCGGGTTTCCGTTAGGTCTTGCGGCCGGTGGCCGGAAGTCCGGCGCGTGGGGTTTTTTGTCGCTGCGCCACGGCAGTTCGCCGGGAAACGACGTGAATGCCGGGAAAGATATGAGCCGTGAAGCGACCGTGCTGTTCTGCTGTCATCTTGCTCCCCGCAATATTTGTTTGCTGCGCTTTCTGCTGGAGGGGTATGATGGCTTGGCTACCATGACAACCGTGAGTGCCGCCGCTGGATTGGTGTATTGCCTGGCGTCTGGCGGACAGGGTGAGAGCCTGCGGCGGCTGCTTGAAGATTTCAGTGCCGAAGGGCTCATTTATTCCTTTGTCAGAGTGAATGCGTTTGAATTAAGGCGATGCCTGTTAAACTGAAGCTGAAGAGGTTGAGAAGCCTGGGATGGAAGTGCTTTTAAAACAATTTGATCGTTTTACCGCTCTGGTTCTTGAAGGCGTGTTTGACGCTGCGCAAGTCAGCGGAGTTCTGCAAACGGCCGGGGATGTCCTGCAGCAGGAGAAGAGGGATCTTGTTGTTGATGGCAGCGGTCTGTCTTTCGTTGACAGCTCGGGGCTGGGTTGTTTCGTGAGCATCTATAAGCAGGCTCAAAATCAAGGACGTTCTTTTGTCCTGGTCGGTTTTCCGGCCCCCATTGTGGAGGTGATTACCATAACAAAACTTGATCGGATACTGAGTATCTATCCCGGAACTTTGGAATCATATCTTGCTGAGTCCGATTCCCACGCCGGTTGAGTCCACATCCTGACGGATTGTGCTTATGCCAGGTTTTCCCCCTTCCTATCTACTCGTTACCACCGATAATAACCTGCTGGATAATCTGCGGGCCTGCCTTCCCGAAGCCGTGCAACTCGAGGCCGTAGCTCCGGACCAGTTGTCCCGCCGGCAGGTTGGGGCAGGAACAATTGTTTTTGTTGACTGTCTGCCGGAGGCGAAGGAATTTTTCTGGCCTTCTTTTTTGCGGGATCTTCCCGTTTCCCTGATTATGATTTGTGCCCAGGGAGACATGGATCGGGTAAAAATGGGAGTGCTGCATGGAGCCCGCAGCTACATTACCTGTCCCCTGTCTTCTCCTGATGTCCAGAGGGTGGTTGAACAGTGCCACAGTGAGCTGGCCGCTCAAGATGAAGAAGAATGTCTGCCTGCCGATGAAGAGCTGGAAATGGTGGGATTTTGCGGCATGCTGGGTATTTCGGCCGGGATGAAGGCCGTTTTTCAGCTGATCCGGAAAATCTCGCGCAGCAACAGCAATGTTTTGATCCAGGGTGAAAGCGGCACGGGCAAGGAGTTGGTTGCCCGGGCCATTCATGATCTCAGCCCCCGGGCCGACAGCCCGTTTGTACCGGTCAATTGCGCGGCAATCCCCCGGGAACTGCTTGAATCCGAACTCTTTGGTTATGTCAAGGGAGCTTTCACCGGTGCGATTTCCGATCGTCTGGGCCGGGTGGAAATGGCTGATGGAGGGGGTTTGTTCCTGGATGAAATCGGCGAGATGGATGCCCTGCTGCAGGTGAAAATTCTTCGTTTGATTCAGGATCGGACGGTCGAGCCGCTGGGCTGGCGCCAGGCGCCGAAAAAAATTGATATTCGCATTATTTGCGCTACCAATCGGGATCTTGAGGCTGCCGTTCAGGCGGGTGAGTTTCGCGAAGATCTTTTTTTCCGACTCAACGTGGTGCCGGTGCAGCTGCCGCCGCTTCGCCAGCGCCCGGAAGATATTCCCTGTCTGGTGGACTATTTCATCCGGAGGCAGAATGAACTGCGCCCTGATTTTCCGGTGACCGGCATCAGCCCGGAGGCCCTGCAGCTCCTGCAGGCGTATTCCTGGCCCGGAAATGTCCGGGAACTGGAAAATATCATCGAACGGATCATGGTGATGAAAACCGGCAATGTTATCCTGCCTGCCGACCTGCCGGAAAAGATTGTTGCCGTGGATTCTGTGGCCGGAAAAGAGAAAAAAACCTCCCGGTTCGCTTCTGCCGTCATTCCTGCCGAGGGCTTGTCGTTGAAAACCGAGGTCAGTAAGCTGGAAAAGGAATTGATTGTTCAGGCCCTGCATCAGTCCAAAGGGGTAAAGGAGCGGGCGGCACGGCTGCTCAAGATGAACCGAACCACTTTGATTGAGAAAATGAAGCGCAATCGGATTAATGCCGACATGTTGAATGAACCATGATCACGTTTTCCCGGCTGCCTGCATGAAAACAATGACCCAGCATAGTTCATTGCGAACCAAGCAGATTATAATCTTGTTTTTGATCAGCTGCGGTGTGCTGTTGGGCGGTTATTCGTCCGCCGCGGCTGAAAAGATGCTGGAGTCGATTAAAATTGGCAGCTTTAAGGAAAAAAGCCGGGTAGTTTTGCAGTTGAGCAGTGCCGGGTTTTATGAAATTGATAATCAGGCGGACCAGGCCGTACTGCAGGTAAGGCTGTTTGACTTCAAGCTGGGCAGCGTTCCGCCCCGACAGCTGGTTAAGGAACGTTTGCTGAAAGAGATTCAGGTGCACCAGGAGGAACAGTTCCTCCTGGTGCGGCTTTCTCTCGTTACCAGTCACTACCACTATCGGGCCCATCTTTTCAAATCCCCCCCCATGCTGGTCATTGATTTTACCGGCTGTCCTCCGCCTGTTTCAAAAGGAACGGCGGAGCCAGGTCGGTCGGAAGAGCCTGAGCCGTCGGCTGCCGACCTGAAGTTGAAACCGCAGAGCCCGGAAATGGCTGGAGAAAAGTCCCCGCCCGTGGTTGAGGCTGAGCCTGAGCCGGCAGTTGCCAAAGCTGCATCAGAGAAGAAACGTCATGTGGATGTTGCTCCGCTACCGGAAACTTCAGCGCCTAACGCTGAAAAGCCCGCGTTGCCGGTGGAGTCTTCTTCATCGCCCCGGCCCGGGTCAATGGTTGAAGACACCTTGCCGGATAAACGGGAATCCACTTCCCAGGAATCCACTTCCCAGGAGTCTGGTTCTCCTGAAAAACCATTGGCTGCTTCCGGAGAGGCCGGAGAAAATACTGCTTCGGAAAATGACTTGTACGAGCAGGGCTTGAGTTATTATCTTGCAGGCGAGTTGGAAAAAGCGATGGAGAGCTTCACCCGGCTGGTGACGCTCTTTCCCCATTCAGCTTTGGTTCCCAAGGCGCTTTTTCGCTACAATGACGCGTTGGCTCAGCAGGCGGCCGGCGATGACAAGCAGAACCTGCATCATCTTATTGACAACTACCTGAAGGTGGTGCGAACCTATCCCCAGGACAGCGACGCGCCTTGGGCTTTGCTGCAGGTTGGCGGTGCCTATGAGCGGATGGGTTTTCATTATGAGGCGGAAGGGGTGTATCAGGCCCTGGCGCATCAGTATCCCCGGAGTCGTTTTGCCGCTGCCGCCTGGTATGAGATTGCCCGGATAAACTATGCTCTAAAACGTTATCGGAAAGCCCTGCATGCTTACCGGCAGTTGACGGAAAAGTATTCCCGACGGGGATTCAGCGCCGAAGCGGCCTTCTATCAGGCCCATTGTCTTTATCATCTGGGAGATTTTGCCGCTGCCATGCCCCAGTATCAGGCCGCGTTGAAAAAGTTTCCGGAGTATTTGCATACCGATCCCCAAAGCATCTATCTTTTGGGCAGCTGCTACTTGTCATTAAAAAAGTATCAGCAGGCCCGCGACTACCTGTTGATGATGCGCAATCTGTTCCCTGATAATAAATTTACCAATCTGGCCCTGGCGAAGGTGGGAGATTCACTGTTGGCTCAGGGGAAGCTTGTCGAAGGGATTGCCTTTCTGGCTACGGTGGTCAAGGAATATCCCGAGTCTGATGGTGAAATACTTGCCCGTCTGGCCATGGCCCGCCTGGGAAAAGAAAATCCCCGTCTGCACCGGCGTCCTGAGTTGAAGGCCTACGTGGAATACCTGGACCCTCAGCATGCCTATCGTTTCATCGTGGACAACTACGCGAAAAATCCCCTGAGCGACGTAGCCCGCCTGCGCTTAGGACGTCTTTTGTATCAGCAGCATGATTATGCCGGCGCCCGACATTTTTTTGACCAATTGCTTCCCGCCCGCGTGCATCATGAGATTCGCTCAGTAGCTTTCAATGAAATGCGGCAGGTGATCTTTGATGAACTGAAAGCGGACTATCAACAAAAAAAATACGCGGCCATGGTGGCTTTGCAGGAGCGGTATGGCAATACCTTTCTGCCCCGGCCGACAGGCATGTATCCATTCCTCTGGCTGGCGGAAGCCATGCGCCACCAGGGCCTTTATGCGGGGGCGCTGAAGCTTTACGCTTCTTTGCAGGGCTTCAATCCCAGCAAAGAGGAATTTCTGACAATCACCTGGGGCATGGCCAGTTGTCATCTTGCCCTGGGAGAAGTGAAGGACGCGGACGGACTGCTGAATCCCTTGTCAATGCATGATCTGGAAAATTCCTGGTGGATCAAGATGATGCTGTTGAAAGCTGACATCATGATCAGAACAGGAAAAAACCGGGAAGCGGTGAAGCTGCTGGGTGATGTTGGTCGACGACTGCCGGTTGGCAGTATTCCGGAGCGGATTTCACTGCTGACCATGCTGGCTGAGGCCAGCAGCAATGGAGGCAAGCTGGAAGCAGCCGTCACACATTACCGTGAGGCGATAACGCTGGCAAATGATCACCCCCAATTAGTGGATATGGTGCAGAGGGTTGCTTTGGTTTCCGCCATGGCCCGCATCCTGTTTGTCAAAGGTGACTACCAGGCGGCCTTGGCGGCTTTCCGTCAGGCTGCTCTTTTGGTGGAGCATCATGACAGCCTGGCCGAGTTGTTGTATTGGCAGTCCCTTTGCTACTCCCGCCTGGGGCAGAAAAAAGAGCTTGACGACGTCATCAAATTGCTGCGATCCCGCTACCGAAACAGTGACTGGACCTCGCTGGCTATCTCCAACCTCAAGGATTATCAATGGAAAACGGGGAGTCCCAATTTACAGTAGTCATCTGGGATGATGATGGCGGATTCTGGAAGCCGCTGGCTGCCGATTTGGAAAAGATCGGCATTCAGGTGCTTTGCACTGCCTTGCCGCCGGATTATGTGGCGGTGCTCCGAAATCTGCCGTCGGTTGCCCTGGTAGCTGGTGAGCTTGATTGTCAGGATGACGCGGGCAGGAATGTCATTGCTGTTTTGCGCCAGCAGTTTCCGGACGTGAACCTGCTGCCGGTGGTGGAATCCCCTTCGGTGGAAGGAGCCATTGGGGCTATCCGGCTGGGGGTGGTTGATTATCTGCTGAAGGTGAACATAGACATTGATACCCTGACGGCCTTCATCAAGAGGGTTGTGATGGTGGGCAGGCAGGCGGCTGGTCCCGGGTTGAGGTCAGGCAGCCATCCCCGGGATTTTATTTATGCCGATCCGGCAATGGAACGGCTCATAAGCAGGGCCAGGAAGGCGGCCGCCAGTGATGCCACGATTCTTATTCAGGGTGAAAGTGGTACCGGGAAAGAGGTTCTGGCCCGTTTTATTCATCGGCAGAGTTATCGGTCGGAAAAGCCGTTTGTGGCCATTAATTGCGCGGCTTTGCCGCCCAACTTGCTGGAAAGTGAGCTTTTTGGTCATGAAAAAGGAGCGTTTACCGGGGCTGTGGTCAGGAAAATCGGCAAATTCGAGCTGGCTCATGGGGGTACCATCCTGCTGGATGAAATATCCGAAATGGATTTGGGCCTGCAGAGTAAATTGCTGCGGGTTATTCAGGAAGGCGAGGTGGACCGGGTCGGCGGCCGTCATCCGGTTGCCATTGACATCCGCGTTATTGCCACCACCAACCGGGTGCTGAAGGATGAGGTTGAGGCCGGAAATTTTCGCCGGGATCTTTTTTATCGGCTCAATGTCATCCCTTTGACCATCAAACCGCTCAGGGAACGATTGCCGGATATTGATCTGCTGGTTGAACGTTTTATTGATCTTTACCGGCGGAAAAACAAGCGTAAGATCAAGGGAATATCAGCAGCGGCCCGCCAGGCGCTGTTTCGCTATTCTTTTCCGGGGAATGTTCGGGAATTGGAAAACATGATCGAACGCGCCGTCGTTTTGGCGGAAGGAACCTTGTTGGAGCCGGAAGATCTCTTCCTGGATGAAGATGAACTGGCCGCGGTAGCCGGCGATGGGGACGCTGCCGTCGGGGCCGTGCCGACCGGATTGCCTGTCGGAGCATCTTTGCCCTTGCCGGTGGGGACCAGCTTGGAATCCATGGAACGCTTCATGATTTTCAAAACCTTGCAGGAAGTCGACAACAACCGTACCCACGCCGCCAAAATCCTGGGCATCAGCATTAGAACCCTGAGAAACAAGCTGCGTGAATACCGGGAAAAATACGGTCAGGTTCCCGAAGCATCCGAGTCGGATACTGCCGGCAGCCCGTCCTGAGCTGCCGGCAGTTAACTTTTTCCTCCCTCGTTTTACTTTCGAAGAGTTCTGGCATATCATTTGCTTGTTTTTTTATTTCTAGGTAAAAATAACCCCCATGGAGAAAGGCTTTGGTTAAAAGCCGGGGATCTCAATGGTTTGCGTTGTTTGCTTAACGTTATTGCCGTGGGAGAGGTGTCAACAGAATGACGATCAACCGATTGTTTGACAACACCACCAATTTGCTGGCCAAGGTTTTGTCGCTGCGGGCCCGGAACGCGGAGGTTATTTCCGGCAACCTTGCCAATATCGATACCCCGGGCTACAAGGCCCGGCAGGTCACGTTTGTGGACCAACTGCAGGAAGCCCTGGGTGATGCCGGCCAACTGCCGCTGGTAAAAACCCATCACATGCATTTGCCGGTATCGCGAAGCTTGGCCGACGTTGAGCCGCTGGTGCAGGAACAGGACAGTTCCCTGGCTGGCTTTGATCAAAATACTGTTGATCTGGACCATGAAATGGCCGCCCTGGCGGAAAACAACCTGCAGTATAATGCCGCCGTGCAGATGCTGCACAAGAAACTGAGTATTTTGAAAAATGCCATTGTTGAAGGGGGTAAATAATGAGTTTTCAAAACAGCCTGCGCATCAGCGCGGCCGGCATGGCCGCCCAGCGGCAGCGGTTGAATGTCATTGCCAGCAACCTGGCTAATCTGCAGACGACCAGAACCCCGGAAGGGGGACCTTACAAACGGAAGGATGTGGTATTTCAGGCCAAGCCGCTGGTTGAAAACCAGGATGATGTATTGGACCTTTCTGATCGCCAGGAACCGTTGTCAGTGGAAATGGTGAAAGTCATAACGGACAACCGGCCGCCGATCATGAAGTATCAACCGGAACATCCGGATGCCGACGCCCAGGGCTACGTTGCTTATCCCAACGTGAACGCCATCGAGGAAATGGTCAACATGATGTCGGCCACCAGGAGCTACGAGGCCAACCTGACGATGATGAAAACCACCAAGGACATGGTAAATAAAACCATTGAAATTCTGAAAGTTTAAAGGGTTGACCCATGAAAAATGATGCCATCCAGACCCATCTTCTGATGATGAAGCAACTGGCCGGACAGGCGGCCAATCCTTTTCACCCGGAAAAATCCGAGCCGGCGGCAGGTGGCTTTGGCCAGCTGCTCCGTGAATCACTGGGAAAAATAGATGGTTTGCAGCATAAAGCCGATGAACAGGTGACGGCAGTTCAGAGTGGCCGTTCGGCGGATATGATCGAAGCCATCGTTGCCCTTGAGGAGGCGGACATGTCTTTCCAACTGCTGCTGCAGGTGCGGAATAAGGCAGTCAGGGCTTATGAAGAAATTATGAGGATGCAGCTGTAGCGGGTCTGGTTCGCCCGATGGTTGTTGTTTGTCAACGTAATGCCTTGATTGTTAAGACTAAGGCGGGTTTGATGCCCGCAACTCAACAGGGTATCAGGATGTTCCGGCATGGCTCTTGCTCATTCTCGCCGGCCGTCCATGGCCGGCTCCGAGGCGTCCGCCGCGAATCACATCGTGTGATTCGTTCGGCGGCCAAAACCGCTACGAGCCAAGCCCGAACATCCTTAAGTATCCCCGACA
>Ga0164318_10002664_pt1 | contig 16666 bp, 15 predicted proteins | sample GuaBasSedimGuay9_FD_113734 | JGI IMG/M metagenome (GOLD analysis project Ga0164318, IMG submission 113734) | Subseafloor sediment microbial communities from Guaymas Basin, Gulf of California, Mexico - Guay9, Core 4571-4, 0-3 cm | ecosystem: Environmental > Aquatic > Marine > Hydrothermal vents...
AAGTCTTCTATTGTTCTAATAGCTGTTGTCTGTATTTTTAATATGTCCAAAAAATCTTTTCTTTTTAAATATTCTTCAATATAACTTAAACGAGTTAACATATCATCAATTTCGAGTTATTTGGTTATAATTTTTTTCACTTAAAAAACGAAAATAATTGTATAGTAACCATAATATTATGATAAAATTATGAATTTTTTATGAAAAATTACGGAATATACTTGTAAAAAATACTTGAGAGAATTTTGATTTTTAATTCTGAATAACATACGAAATATTTATATTTTTATTCATAAAAATTTCAATTACTATGCAACTAGATAAGAAAGATATACGAATATTAGAAGAACTTCAAAATAATTGTCGTGTAACAGTTCGAGAATTAGCTAAAAAAGTACAATCTCCTATAACTACAGTATATTCTAAAATTAAAAGACTTGAAAAAGAAGGAATAATAAAAGGATGTAGGGCTATTCTTGACCATAAAAAATTAGGCCTTATGACGACTGCTTTTATTTTCATTTCATTCTCCTATGAATTAAGGGAACATGGACGTAAAATTACTCAAAGGGAAGTCCTTGAAAAAATTTCCCTACTACCTGAAGTACAGGAAGCACATATAATTACAGGGGATTGGGATATTTTATTAAAGGTAAGAGTTAAAAACGTTGATGATCTAGGAAAATTTGTTGTAGACAAACTTAGAATAATAGAAGGTGTAAGTAGAACATTAACCAGCGTTGTTTTAGATACAGCTAAAGAAACAACTAAAATATCACTTAAAGATATAACTCTCAATAACAAAAAATAAAACATATTTTATAATATTTATAAACTGTGGTGTGATAACTTTGAGTAATTCATCAACAAATCAATCTATTTTTAGAAACGAATATAATTCTATAAATAGCCAATTAAATAGTATTGAGAGGGAAATCAATGAGTTTTTATCTATTCTCACAAGAATGGATACTTATTCGATCGAGATTCCAAGTGGATTAACAAACATACGTAGTCAAAGTTATGTATACTTTGGTAAATTAGAAGAAGAAACAAATAGTCTTATAGATAACTGGTTAAAAGTAAGGCATTCTTATCTAACAATAGCTAAAAGACTTCAAGATTACCTTCCACAAATTCAATCTTTAAGGAACAGGTTGATGAGGTTATCTAATGCACAAGGAACTCAAAGTGACTTCGTTCGTCTCAGGAATATTAGATTTGAGGCTAACTCTTTAGATGCTGTTGTAAAATCTCTTATCTCAGAAGTAAGAACTAGCATAAAGAATGTTGAGGATAGATTTCGGCAAATAAGTAGTAGAATATACATGATAGAGACTGCTCTTAAACAATTGAACTATGCTTCTTTTAGATTAATGGATGGTGAAAATATAGTTTGTGCTTATGAAGCAAAGCTTTTAGAGACAAAGGAAAAGGGAACAATATATATTACTGATAAAAGGTTTATTTTTGAAAGTGTTAAGGAGATACCTTTAAAGAAAGTTTTGTTTATCACAACTAAAAAGAAAATTGTTAGGGAAGTAAAATATGATATTCCTATAGGATACATTTACCGAGTAAATAAGGGTAAAGTTGGTTTCTTTGCCCGTGGAGGAATATTCATCGATTTTAGACAAGGAGCTCCTGTAGAAAAACTAGTGTTTGATTTAAAGGACTATCTTATAGATTATATTATCGGGGATATTAACTATGTTTTATCTGGTCAAGCAGATAAGGAGAAGTTAATAGGTCCTAAAGAAGTTATTTCACAAAGAATCCCTAGGGTAATCAAATGTCCAGTATGTGGAGCTCCCGTTAAACAAGAGATTGTACGTGGAATGACATCTATAAAATGTCAATATTGTGGGGCAACAATACAGCTCCAATAAATCGTGTTATTATTTTTAATTAACTAATCTTTTATATAGGTTGGATTTTATAATATTCACTTATGGATAAAAAGTCGATCTATGCTTTGATCATAATTGTTCTTATTCTTGGAGCAGTTTTCCTTTTTTACAAATTTTATAGAATAAAGACACCTATTGTCGGAGTTATAAAAATAGAAGGGTATATGCTTGATAATTATCATAGAGACTTGTGGATCAAAGCAGCACAATATGCTTTAGAAAATGATACAATAAAGGCTGTTGTCTTACGTATAGATTCGGGTGGTGGAAGTGCTTCGATATGTGAAGATTTATATGGTGTTTTTAAAAAACTTGCACAGAGGAAACCTTTAGTGGTTGTGGTGGAGGGAATCGCTGCTTCAGGAGGATATTATGTATCATTAGCTGGAAGAGAAATATATGCTACTCCCAGCTCCCTCATTGGGAATATAGGTGTAATTTCTGTTGTACCTCCCATAGTTTTACCTGGTGAGTCAATTATAGAAACAGGAGTGTATAAATATACTGGCTTCTTGATAGATGAATATCCTTTAAAAGTAAATGAAATATATGAGTCCTTTGTCAATGCCGTTAACGAAAGCAGAGGAACGAGACTTAAAGTACCATTGTCAACTCTCATTGATGGTAGACTGCTAATAGGTAGTGAAGCAGTTAAAACTGGTCTCGTAGATAGAATTGGATCATATTTTGATGCAATCGAAAGTGTATCAAAACTTGCAGGTTTAACGAACTTCGAAATTGTTGATTTAAACAAAATAGTTATTAGTAAGGATACCAAAAAGATGGAAAAAACAGAAATAAAAGATAGAATTTCTCTTAGATACTTAGTAAATATTAGTAGAAAGGGTATGAATTTCTATTATATACCTCCTCAGTTAATTGACTATGATTATAATTCAAGTTATGCTTATTCTATATTAAAACAAAGATTTACTTTTAGGATATCTAATGCAACAGGTAAAATAGTCATAGATTTATCGCATAAAAACTTATTTCCCTATCTTTTGATGAGTAGATTTCTTGGGAAACTAGTTGAGGAGGGAGAAAAAATTGTATATTTAAGCGAGGGTAATTTGGCTAAAATCCTTGATGATAAACCAAAGGCACTGCTAATATTTATGCCACTATATGAATATTCCTTTGAGGATTTGAATGCTATAGAAAAATTTGTTAAAGGTGGTGGTAAACTAGTACTTTTTTATGATCCAGGTTTTGGACCATATACTATGATTAACAGTATTGCACAAGATTACGGTTTTATATTTAGTGTTGGTTATCTATATAATTCTTATAAAAAATATGGAATATATAGAAACATTATTTTAACAAACTTTTCAAAGAATAGCTTAACGGAAAATATATCTGCGATAACACTATTTACGGCAGGCGCTATATTCACGAAAAATGATAAATTAGCTTGGACAACAAATGACACAGCTTTGTCAATCTTATATAAAAACGGTACATATACCGTCATAGCGAAAAAAGGTAGTGTCTTAGCTCTATCTGATATATCATTTATAATGGATCCATTTCTTAAATTGACGGACAATGAAAAGTTTCTTGACAATTTAGTTAACTGGATTGTAAGAGAAAAAAGTTAATTTTATTTTTATATTAATGGTAATCTATCAGATACTGGAGGTATCTTTGTAAATTCTTTATGAGGCTCCGTCTGATACCAGTATGCTATGCTTGACCAATCATCGTTTCTATCATTAGCATGTCCGTGCTCTATAGTCACCTTTATTTGTTTTCTGAAAGGAATCGGATCCTCGATATGAAAACGATATATAACATATCTTCCTGACCAGTCTACAGTATCATCAGTCCTTATTACTCCATGAAATGGAGCACTATATTCTTGTCTAAAACCATAACTAGCGAGAAAATAGTCTTCTGTACCTGTACCATGTATAGAAGGAGGCCATTTTTCGCCATCAACAAATATCATATCATCTCCTTCTCCCCACCAACCAGGTTTACGAGATTTCAAGGAAACTATAGTACCAACATAGTGTCCTTGTCCTTCAGCATATAGAATTAAATAATTTTTTTCTCCTGTAAGATTAATATCAGTTTGTTCAGGTTTTGTTATTTCCCTTCTCCATTTAGCATGAAATCTCAAAACTTTTTTATCGAATTCTTCTTCATAAACAGCGTAGTCAATATGATAATACAATGTTACATCTCTTTCACCCTCGTTTGTTATTTCTAATCTCGCATTTTTATTAAAAGGCATGGGGAAATAAGAATTAAAGGCAGACAGGTTACCTGAACAAATAATGTTTAATGGTAGCGAGATAAAGTGTCGAGCGATACCATGACCAGCTCCAAAAAAGTCTCCAAATGGTGTCTCAACGCTCGGATTTTTTTCATTATCCCAGTATATCTTAAATATAAGTTTTCTAAGCCAGTATAATTCTCTTCCACTACCTGTAAACCACATATGTTTAATTATGGCAGGTCCATCTAAGTCTGCTAATATAAGCGTTTCCCCAGGCTTAATTATGCGGAAATCTCTATTGCCTCCTGTTCTGTCCCAGCTTGATTCTCTTTTCATTTTATAGTTTCTTTGTAGGAATAAATCTTTAAGTCCTCCTAAAAAATATTTCTCTGTCACTTTTACACCAAGATAAATATCTTATAATGTGACAGAAATATGTTAGGGTTTAACGGTATAGTAAACTCTTCTTCTTTTTGAACCCTTACTTTCAAGTTTTAAAAGAATTATTTCCCCTATTTCACATGTATTTTTGACATGTGGTCCACCATCTGCTTGAATATCAACATTAGGTATTTCAACTACACGGATTTTCTTTATATCTGGAGGGAATCTATCAGCAAGTTTGACGATGCCTGGTATTTTGAATGCCTCTTCTCTATCTAACCAATACACTTTGACTTCGATACATTTTTTAGCTATCCTATTAGTTTCATTTATAGACCATTCTAGTATGTCTTTCCAATTTGAAAGTCCGCTTAAATCAAAATCATCACGTGCCGAGTCCGCTGAAATATTTCCTCCTGTTACTCTTGCATTATATTTTTCATATAATAAAGCCGCTATTATATGACTGGCCGTATGAAGTCTCATCATCCTATATCTTCTAGTCCAATCAATAATTCCATGAACTTTCATTCCTTTATTTATATCTTCATTAATTGATTCAATTTGATGCACAACTTTACCTCTCTCATAATAAGTCCTAACAACTTTAGTCTTATAATCTAATTCAGGAAAATATAACCATCCAGTATCAGTATCCAATCCCCCACTTGGACCGGGATGAAAAGCGGTTTGATCAAGGATTATTTTCTCTCCGATAACATCAACTACTATTGCATCAAATTCCTTAATGTAAGAATCTTCTTGGAATAATAATTTAGTCATGATGATCACTTAGATTTTTTCCATAAATATAGCAAATTATAATTATTAAGGTTTATCTTACATGGTATACTTCTTCATAAGTTACTGTATAAATATTGCCGTTTTTTTCTCTTATTTTTAGAGCTCCATTAATATCTATCGCTATTGCTTTACCTTCAATAATTTCACCATTATTCAAAAATACCCTAACTTTCTTGTTCAAGGTATAACTAAAACTTTTCCAGTTTTCTAAGATATAACTTTTCTTATTTTTTTCAAAAAAGGAGTATAATTTTTCAAAAATACTAATAAGGTAAATTAAGATTTTTTCTCTTGAAGCTATACATCCTTTCTCCCGAAGAGTTATGGCTGTTTCCCTAATTTCTTCATTCAATTTGTTTTCTAGATTTATTCCTATACCAATAAGTAGATAACGAACCATGTTTTCTTTAATGGATGACTCTATTAGAATTCCACAAACCTTTTTATTATCTAAAAGAACATCATTAGGCCATTTTATACAGGGTTTTATTCCACAGATGTTTTCGATAGTTTTAGCTACAGCTAAACTAGACAAAATATTGAAAAAGGTTATTTCTTCAACATTGATCTTTGGCCTCAATATAATAGTAAACCAAATTCCACCTTTTCCAGCATACCATTTCCTATTTAATCTTCCACGACCCATTGTCATTTCATCCGCTACGATAATAGTATATTCGGGATAATTTTTTTCAGCGAATATTCTTGCAAGATTTTGTGTTGAGTTTACACTTCTATAGAAGTAAATAGTAACTCTTTTATCATTCACCTTGAAACTTTTTATATTATAGGGATTAGTATTTCCTGTTAGCATTAACAATACCATTATATCTATCTAATTTTTTAGTTATTATTTTATAATCTGTATATTATATTGTTCTAAATATGTTGAATAAATTTAGAGTGGCAATCGGAACAGACGATGGTAAAACTCTACCGAAACATCACTATGGAGATTCTAAATATTTCGCAATATATGATTTTACGAAAGATGGATATAAATTTATAGAGTTACGTGAAAACAAAGCTGCAAAATTTGATGAAGGAACTCATGGTGACCCAAGAAAATTTAAAGCTATTATCCAACAATTACCAGATGTGGATGTTCTTGTTGCCTGGGCGATGGGGTCCAAACTACCTGAGAATCCGTGATAATAGTTATAAAATTCCTTATATTTTAAAGGGTAAAGCTAGAAAGACAAGAGAAATAAAAGATGCACTAGAGGAAATAGAAACAAATTTTGAAAAAATAACTATATCTATTTTTGAGAAAAAGAAGAAAATTAAAGAGTGATTCTGAATTTTCTTTTAATAACTTTTGTTTTACCATCTTTTTCTATCCTTATACTTATAATGTTATTTTCCTTTGATAAATATACAGCTGTTGAGAAACGATTATTTCTAACATGAATCTTCTTACCATTTACCTCAATACTAGAACCATTTTCACAAATTCCTTTGACGATAACTGTTACTGGACCTTCAACAAGGTTCATATATTCATAAGGCTCTGTAAATACTAAAATGTAGGGTCTTTTTCTAACTTCCATTATTTCCTTTATTACTTTTTTACGGATTTCTAATAATTCACGCATTTTTCTAGGATAATTAATTATACTTTGTACAACTTCTCTACAAAGTTCCATTGCTCTAAACTCATATGGAGGATCTTCGTTAGAAAAACCTAGAACTTTTTTAATTTTTCTAATTTCATTTTCTAAAATAATGAATAATTCATAATCTTCTATGCCATCACGCATTGCCTCAAGTCTTAGGCTGGGTAACGGACCGTATTTTCCAGGATAAGAAATATGTGAATCACCGGGAGGTAATCGTGACACAGGTTCACCGAATGGATCATCAGGCCATTTATCAAATCCCCAATGAAGATAACCTTTGAGTTTAAATGCATAATTTATCCAGTGTAAAATTCTGGTTTTTATCAATGGATAATCAAGAAATCTATTCGGATATCTTCCTTTCGGATTTAAACATGTATAGAACCATATTTCGTATCCTTTTTCTCTTGCTTTATCATAGCTTTCCATCCAATCATTATAATGTTGGAGAGTAGGTACCCATACCTCTAAAATATTTTCGAATCCTATTGTTTCGATTGCTTCAATTCTTCTAAGTTTTGGAGCATATCTATGTATTTTTTCAGAAGTCTCTTTCCAAACATCAAAATTATCTTCTATAGGTTCATCAGCTATATGAATTAAAGTCTTATCCAACCATTTCTTTTCATCTAAATGTTTTTCAATAGCTGGCAAAAGATAAGGAATTATATTATCTCCATTAACTTTTATTTCTTTTCCATTTTTTAATACAACGTTAAAATCTCTAAATAGAAGCTCGCGATGTCCCCATTCTTTAAAATGAGCTAAATGAGATAATTCAATCCTTTCAGCTCCTTCATCAAATAAAATAGTTATATATCGGTCAAAGATACTAAAGTCAAACTTGTATCCTCTATCTTCTTTATAAATCTTTATTGTGCTGAGCGGTACGAGAAACACATTTTGACCATATTTATTCATGAAAGAAATCCATTTTCGAAAAATTTTCCAAAAATCTTCGCTCCATAAATCAACATTATAGTATTTTGATATTCTATTTACATCAAACCAATTTGTAATAAAGAGATGCTTCTTTGAAGGAAGTGTGATAGGATAAACATTTAAAAATACATTAAGTTCTTCTTTCTCATCATCACATATTACGTATATTTTACCTTCATATTTTCCGGGTTCAATATCTTTAGGGATATAAATAGAATACCAGCATGCTTGTGAGTTGCCTTGTTTAATCTCCATACTCTTAATGTTTAATATTGGGTCAGGGATATGGGTCGGTGCATTTATCTCCAATTCTTCCTCTGGTGTATTCGGAGTATTTTTACTTATTGGAATGTATCCGATAAAACTTACATTTATATTATTTTTAGAGATTTTCTCATTCTTATCTTTTACTAACTCGGTTATCTCAAGCCTACACTCAATGTCTTTATTTAACGAATGTATACCAAATATTATTCCTTCGTATTCGTTCCTTATTGCATCAAGTTCAATGGATTTTAATATTTCTTTAGGAGGTTTAGATTCTCTAAAAATTCTCGTTCCTTCTTCAGGGAACCAAACGATGAATTTTTTCAATTAATCACCAATAACATACTTGTCATTGACATTAATAATTGCTTATTTTCCTTACATATAAATGCAACAAAGATATTCACTGACAATCATCTTAGTTAAATAGGTATTGACGACATGTCTTAATATATAGCTTTATCCGGAACTATCCTTTGAATAAGAGAATATAGAAGTATTTAGATATGAATATTTAGGAGAGTTATATTATTAAAAATTGGTTAAATAGAGTTTTTGATAAAGACCATGTAAAGAAATAAAGTGAAAACTATGAAAATTTGTAGTGTAGAAGATATTAAAAAACTTGATAGGATTGCTATTGAAGAATATGGAATTTCTAGTTCTATTCTGATGGAAAATGCTGGTAATGCTGTTGTATCCCTTATACTTGAAAAAGATTTTCATAGGAAGAGGAATGTCGTTGTGATAAGTGGTACAGGCAATAATGGAGGAGATGGATTTGTTGTAGCTAGAAAATTATATTCCTATGGATATAACGTAAAGGTTTTTGTTATCGGAGATGTTAATAGGATAAAAGGCTCTGCATTAGAAAATTATAAGATACTAGAAAAAATAGGTATACCTCTATATAATGTAAATGGGTTTAAAAATTTAGAACCACTAAAAGAAGCTATTTATTCATCAGACATTATTATTGATGCAATTTTTGGAACAGGATTATCTCGTGATATTAAAGGAATTTACAGAAATGCTATAGACTTTATAAACAATAGTGGAAAAATAGTAGTGAGTATAGATATTCCTTCAGGTATAAATGGTAATAATGGAAAAGTTATGGGTGTTGCAGTTAAAGCTGATTATACTGTTACCTTCGGTTTACCTAAACTCGGAAATATTTTGTATCCAGGTTATCAATATTGTGGAAGCTTATATATTTCTCATATTTCATATCCTCCACAATTATATGATTTTAAAGAAATTAATGTTGAAACAAATGATCCAGTTCCTATTCCACCTAGAGATCCAGCAGGTCACAAGGGAACTTTTGGTAAGGCATTAGTCATTTCTGGTGCATTTGGATATTTTGGAGCACCTTATTTTTCATCTATGGCTTTCTTAAAAAGTGGAGGTGGTTATGTTAGGTTAATTGCCCCGAAATCTATAGTTCCCTTTATATCATCTGTTGGAAACGAGATTGTTTTTATTCCGGTAGCTGAGACAGAGGAAGGAAGTGTTTCTTTTGAAGAGAGAAATAAAATATTAAAATTCGTAGAAATATCTGATATAGTAATAATTGGGCCAGGTTTATCGCTTAACACTGATACTCAGAAGCTTATTCTTTGGTTAATTAAGGAAATAGATAAACCTTTGATCATAGATGGGGATGGGTTGACGGCTGTTTCAAAGGATGTTAATATTGTTAGAAATAGAAGACAAAAAACTGTTTTAACACCTCATCTAGGAGAAATGTCAAGGATAACAAAATTGAATATCCAAGATATAGAAGAAGATAAAATAGGTGTATTAAGAAAAACTGTTCATGAAATGAAACATGTAATAGTTTTGAAGGGAGCTCATACATTAATAGGATATCCTAATGGTAAAGTTTTCATAAATATGAGTGGTAATTCAGGTATGGCTACACCTGGTTCTGGAGATATATTAACTGGGATAATAGCAGCTATGTATACTTTAGGTTTATCATTTGAAGATGCTGTTAGAATGGGAGTTTTTCTGCATGGATTTGCTGGCGATTTAGCTGCTGAGAATAAAGGAGAGGATGGTTTAACAGCTCGAGATATATTGGAATATGTACCGTATGCGATAAAGATGATTAGGGAAAATTTTAAAAGGGTACAAGAACGTTATAAAATTCCTTTAATTTAGTATCTTTTAATTTTTTCTATTATCTCCGTAACTAGTTTAACTCTTTTTATATCTCCGTCAGGAGGTACCTGATCAGCTACACCTATAATAAACATGTTATCTGAACTATATGTTTTTATAATTTTTTGTAATATATCTATCAAGTTTTTCTCAGTATAATTTTTACTGAAAAATATTCCTGGTAATCCTCCCCATAGTACTATTCCTGGTCCGGCAACTTCTCTGAGTTTTTCGACTTCAATGTCTCCGGCCGGTGAAGGTGTAAGTGACTGAGCACAATCAACTTCTGTTTCTCTTACATATTCAAGTACTCCGCGTAATCTACCATCTATATGAACATATATCATTTTGTTCTTTTTATGTAGTTGACTTGCTCTTTTTATATAGTATGGTTTGTAATATTTCAAAAAGAACTTTGTCCCAACTATGTCACTACTTATATTTTCGCCAAAATAGACAAAATCTGCTGGTGCTTCAAGTATAGCATCGTAAATCGGATCATCTGCTTTCTCCATTACCTTTATAGTTTCATCAAAAAATTCCCTGTACCGATAATATAATCTAAATGTGTTAACTGCTCCTGCCCATTCAATGATCATTCTTGCAAAAGGTGTTCTTGGAGGCAAGGAACTTACAATTCCCCATCCATCCCACATTTTTATAAGTTTGTCTTGTTTCTCATAAGCTTCATAGTTCGGTTTAATTTCTATATTATTATATATATATTGTAATATTCTCAGATCGTTATAATCTTTAACAAAATACTGTGTAATAGCCCAACTAAACGACGTCCATGAATACTTCCTAATACCTCTAAGTTCTCCAATAGGAGTATAATATACAATTTCTTCAGTTATAGTACCATTTTTTTCCGTTCTATATCTCTTAACATTTATATTTCTGTATTTTATTTTGACAACAGGTCCATATAGTTCTTCATGAGCACCACATCCAAGCTCTTGGTAGAGTTTCAGAAGACCTTCACCTTTATATTTCTCGGGTAATGTGCCAGATCTTAGTTTAGAGGAATACCAATAAGTTAGGTCTGCAAACCATGGAAAGGTATCGGATTTTTTGTTTTTAAAAGCATTGTACAGTCTTTCAGCTGGAAGCATATGTTAAAGTATCTATAATAGGTATTAAATTATATCTATCAAAAATACTATATGTGATAACTAATATGATGACGAAACGGGAAAGATTAATTACAGCATTAAAACATGAAGAACCTGATAGGATACCTATTGATTTAGGATCTATGAGATCTACAGGTATAACTGCTTTAGCTTATTATCAACTTATAAATTTTTTAAAAATAAGGAATAGCACGATTAGAGTTTATGATACTGGACAACAATTGGCAGAGCCTGAAAAGAAAATATTGGAGTTGTTTGGAGTCGATGTTATTGATATAACAAGGTCTTTACCGCCCTGTGGTCCATATAGAAGAGAGTGGAAGAAATGGACTTTACCAAATGGAGTTGAGTGTGAAGTCTCAATAAATTTTAATCCTGAACCTGATGGGAGGGGAGGTTGGGTTATTAGAAATGATAAAGGTATAGTTATTTCTAGGATGCCTCCTAAGGGATTTTATTTTGATGGTAATTATCATCCTTTAGAAAAAATAAAGAGTATAAATGATATAGACGATTATAACTGGGAAGCGCATAAAATTAGTGATAAAACTTTGAGAAAACTGAGAGAAAATGCTATTTTTCTGAGGGAGACGACTGGCTATGGATTGTTATTCCATAGTGCTGGAAGTATACATGAATGGGGTCAGGGATTACGTGGATGGACTAATTGGATAGTTGATCTGAGTGTTAGGAAAAAAATTGCTGAGAAGATGCTTGATCATATGATAGAGGTAATAATGTATAATGTGAAGAAGTTAGTTTCTGCTCTAGATGGTATAGTTGATGTTCTAGGGTTTGGTGATGATTTAGGGACACAAAATGGGCCTCAGATTTCTCCCAAAATTTATCGGGAAATGCTTAAGTCTTATCATGAAGAAATGTATGGATATGTTAGAAAGCATTCCAAAATGTTTGTTTTCTTACATTCTTGCGGATCTATTTATGATTTATTACCGGATTTGATAGATGCGGGTGTTGAGATAATAAACCCTGTTCAAATTTCAGCCGCAAAAATGAATCCAAGAAATCTAAAAGAAAAGTTTGGTGAGGAACTGGTATTTTGGGGTGGTGGAGTAGATACTCAAAATATTCTTATAAATGAGACACCTGAGAATGTTTCAAGGCATGTCAAAGAAAACATATGTATATTTGGTAAGAATGGAGGTTTTGTTTTTACACAGGTCCATAATATACAGCCATTTACTCCTCCTGAGAACATAGTTACAGCATACAAGACAGTTTTAAAGTATGGAAAATATCCTTTATCGTTTTGTGAATGTTGAGAGGAATTTATATTAAAATGTTAATATATATTTTCTTTGTGACGGAGAAATGACAGAAAACGAGATTTTTAGTAAAATAAGAGAAGGATTTTTATCATTTGATTTTGAGGGAACAAAAGAATTAGTCAAGGATGCATTAGAGAGAGGAGTAGATCCGGTTGAAATAATTGAAAAATCTCTTAGACCGGCAATGGAGATTGTTGGTGAAAAATTTGAGCAAGGTGAATTCTTTTTATCTGAGCTTGTTGTTGCAGGTGATTTATTCAAGGAAATAATGGATGAGCTTATATCGCCTAGATTAAAGAAAGAGGAAAAGGAGCTGGGAACTGTAGTGATTGGTACGGTAAGAGGTGATCTTCATGACATTGGAAAAAATATTGTAGCAACAATGTTAAGGGTAGCAGGATTTAAGGTAATTGATTTGGGTGTAGATGTTTCTCCAAAGGCATTTTTGGAGGCTGTTAAAAAATATAAGCCTGACATAGTGGGAATGTCTGCATTACTCACAACTACAATGATAGAGATGGAGAATGTTATAAAAGAATTAGAAAAGGCTGGTGTGAGAAAAGATGTAAAAATAATAGTTGGTGGTGCAGCAGTTACTGAGGATTTTGCAAAGAAAATTGGTGCCGATGCTTATGGGAAAGATGCTGTGGAAGCTGTGGCTATCTGCAAGCGTCTGGTAGGTGTAAGTTAGATAGATCTATTGAATATCCATGTATAAGATAATAATTGATAATTTAAAAAAGACGATAGAAGCGGAAGATAAAAAAACATTGCTTACTATCCTCAGAGAGAACGGTATCCTTATTCCAGCGGTCTGTGGAGGTTTAGGATTGTGTGGATCATGTAAAATTAAGATTCTTTCAGGTAAAGTTAATAAACCGAAAAGTGAAGAAAAGAAATTATTAGGTAAAATGATTGATGACGGATGGAGGCTTGCGTGTAATGTTATCCCAAGCTCTGATCTCAAAATATATGTCCCTATTTTTCCATCTAAAATCAGTAAATCTAGAAAAATAAAAACGTTTGAAATTAATCCTGAATTCGAGATTATTCCGTATGCAATAAAAATGAATTCTAACTCTTTAGAAGAGGAAATTATATATTATTTAAAAAAAGTAGGGTATCAGATTGAGAAAATAGAAATGGGTCTCTTGAAGCAACTTGTTCATATAGATAAACGTCTAAATATTGCAATAAGTTATAGAGATATAATAGATTTTACAGATAAATTTTCTGCGTATGGAATTGCTATAGATATCGGTACAACAACTGTCGCGGTTTCTTTAAGGGATCTTCTAACTGGTAGACTACTAGATGAGATGTCAACAATTAATAGTCAAACTACATATGGTATGGACATTATATCTCGAATATCATTTTGTAATGAAGAGGGAGGACTTTATAAACTGAATAAAGCAGTTATAGATACTATTAATGGTTTAATTAAAGAGTTAGTTACTCGTAACAAAATTGATTTTCGTTCAATTTATAGAGTTGTTGTGGCTGGTAATAGTGTTATGACACATATATTTCTTGGAATTGATCCTTATCCGCTAGGAAGATTACCGTTTAAGCCTGTTTTTAGAGAGATGAAGAATATTAAGGCAAAAAAACTAGGTTTAAATGTTAATGAAGAAGCTGACGTTATAACGCTTCCGCTTCTAGGTAGTTATATTGGAGGAGATCTGGTAGGAGATGTATTAGCTTCAAATTTTCTAGATTATAGATATAGTGTGCTTATTGATGTAGGAACTAACGGAGAAGTGCTTTTAAAAAAAGAAGATAAGATATATGCGGCTTCTGTTCCTGCTGGTCCTGCATTTGAAGGAATGGGTATGTCTTCAGGTACTATTGCTAAGAGTGGAGCTATTGAATCATTTAGTATCATTGGAGGAAAAATTTTGTATAGAACTATAGGAAATGAAAAACCAGTAGGGATATGTGGGACAGGATATATTGATTTACTTGCTGAACTTATTGATAAGGGTATCATTGATAGAGATGGTAGATTTACAGGATCTTTTGATGATAGAATTGAGAGAATTAACGGTGTTAAATCCTTTATAGTTGAGTTTTCATCAAATACCTTGAACGGAGCACATATAATTTTATCTCAGAAAGATGTTAGGAAACTTCAGCTTGCGCTATGTTCCTTTAAAACTGCATTAAAAACATTATTGTTATTAACTGATGTAAATACCGAAATGCTTGAGAAGGTTGTTATTGCGGGAGATTTCGGATATAAAATAAATTTTGAAAATGCTAGAAAGATCGGTTTAGTTCCTCCATGTGAGAGAGATAAGGTTGAATTTATAGGTAATGGTTCTTTAACGGGAGCTGAGATGGTTTTGTTGTCAAAGAAGTATCGGGAATTGGCTAAAGAATTAGTAAGGATGGTTTCTGTAATTGATTTACGCAAGCAAAAGAATTTTGATAGATTTTTCATACAAGAGTTAAGAATTGGGTGGGATGCTTGAGAAATATTTCTGGAAAAGAATTGATTATGAAATCTTTAGAAGGAGAAAATGAGTGGAGAGTACCAATAGCACCTCTTATTGGGATTCATTCTTCAAAGGTCTTTGGAGTAGATTCATTAATTGTATTTAGAGATAGTGATTTAATGGCCGATCTACAATTCAGAATTAGTGAATATTATGGTTTAGATATTCTTCTACCTTGGATGGATCTTACATATGAGCCTGAGGCATTTGGTGTAGAGATAAAATGGGGTAATATTCCTCAGATAAAGACTCACCTGAAGATAAAAAATGAGTCAGATATTGATAAATTGCCAGAAGATATCTCTACCAAAGATAGATACCCATTCTATATAGAAACTTTAAGGAAAATGAAAGAAAAAGATAAAGAAAATAGATATTTTATATGCGGGTATATTTCTGGACCTTTGACTATTGCATCGAGCATTATGGGGGGTTTAGAGTTTTCTAGAGCTATTCTTTTGAAGAGAAACTTAATTAGAAAACTTCTTATGAAGATAACAAATGCTAATATCTTAGCTATTAAAAAACTTGTAAAGACTGGAATCGATGCTATTATTATTTTAGAGCCAGTAGCTGTATTCGTAAGTAAAAAGGTATTCGATGAAACAAGCTTTAATTTTTTAAATGAAATGAGTAAAGTTATACATGGTTATAATAAGTATACCATATTACATATCTGTGGTAGAGCGACACATTTACTGGAAAGTATAGATAGGTTAGATATTGATGCCTATAGTTTTGATGATAATGTACCTCTAGATCTAGTTCACAAAAGCATAAAAAATGCATCTTTAATGGGCAATATAAGCACATCGGTAATCTCGACTTTTAAATCCAATCAAATAGAAGAAATTGTTAAAAAATTATTGAGGAATTCTGACAGAAAAAGATTCATATTGAGTACTGGATGTGACATACCTCACGATACTCCCGAAGAAAACATAAGAGCCTTAGTCAAAGCCTGTATATCTTAAATAGTATTTTTTATATTTTGGACATATTTTTCCAATATAACACATAATCTACCACAAGTAATATTATTCCTATTAGGATTAAAGTTATTCCTGCGTAAATTATATCATAATCATAACCTGATAAAAGAACCTTACACTTACACTAATAGGAGCATGCCCTTTATTCTTGATAACAATACCGTATAATCCTCTCATATTCGTTTTAAATGTATAATCTAATCCATTAACATCGTGAAACTCTACAATGTTTTTGATATTAAATTTATCTACATTTTTTAGAGCCTCTCCTTCAATAATTCTAACATCTATATTTTCAAAAGAGGGTTTATACTCAATCAATACTCTAATAGTCCTTAGACCAAAATATCTAACTAATACCTTTTCTTCACCCGGTAAGACCGTGAAAACACCTCCAGAAATATAGCTTGTTGAGTAATCCTCGAA
>Ga0164318_10002665_pt1 | contig 16665 bp, 17 predicted proteins | sample GuaBasSedimGuay9_FD_113734 | JGI IMG/M metagenome (GOLD analysis project Ga0164318, IMG submission 113734) | Subseafloor sediment microbial communities from Guaymas Basin, Gulf of California, Mexico - Guay9, Core 4571-4, 0-3 cm | ecosystem: Environmental > Aquatic > Marine > Hydrothermal vents...
AGAGCAATTTGGCTCCAGGAACTTCACCAAGGACAACAGAGATCGGATAGCTCTTCTGCAATACCATTTTAAGGAGAGAGTCAAAGAGATAGGAAACTGTAGGAAGCCTATAGAGTCTAGTGTTAAACTTAAAGAGAGTTTCTGTAGTTCCTAGGCATATGGCATCGAATACTAACTTTTCTTGTAGATTGAGACATGATAAGATGATAGAAAGGCTAATGAGTCTCTTAAGGCCAAACTTTTGAAGGACAGTCTCTATTGGAATATTAGCCTTTGTGTATCCGGATAAGAGTGCATCAAAGGCTATTGATTTGGGGATATGCAAAGTAGTAAGTACTGCATCAATAGGATGAGTGGTTTCTTTCTGCTTTTGTGCTATTAGGTCTAGAAGATAGCTCTTTGGAATATTCGCTTTTCTTGCGATGAGATCGAAGACGTAATCAACATGGATATACGGAGCTGATATGAATATATCGAATGGAAGGTTCCTTTCTTCAGCAGCCTTTATCAGAAGCGAAATAAGCAACTTTCTAGTTTCTTCCTTCTCTAGGAGAGCATCCAGATTAACATCTATTTTCTTGCTAATTCTCAGGAGAGTGTCGAAGAGGAAGGGTAACTCAACATTGCTGGCATGTAGAAGAGTATCGATAATAGAATCCAAGCTATTTGATTTAAGGCAAATGGCATCTATGCTCATGGCCTTCATTCTAGTTTTAGTCAGGAGTACATCATATGTAAAGGTTCGTAGATTATTCGATAGTCGTAAGATAATATCAAAGACAAGTTTCTTACCGACAGTTGGCACTGTAAGAAGTGTATCAATAGCCATGAACACAGAGGATGTTCCTCTAAGTACAGAATCAAACTTCGCTTTGATCTCAGCATATTTCTCTCTTAGTAGAGTATCGAATTGAATATCCCTCTCTGCTATCGCTCTGCATATCGTATCGAATAACATATCCGCTTCTATGTCCTCCTTCTTTATGATAGTATCGAACACCTCCTTAGTCAAGAAAGTGCTGAGTAATAAAGTATTTAGACTCATATTGCTGGCGATGGTTGTCTCAAGGATAGCATCGAAGAGAGCATCAATTGAGATATTAAATTTCTCTGCAATTGCATTGAAAGAATATGCCTTCCCTGCCTTATACCGAAGAGCTGCGTCAAACACCAATTCTCGTGGAACATTTGCCTTGGAAGCAAGCATATTTATAGTGAAGTCAGTCTCAAGTAATGCCTTGAGTAAGCTATCATAAACATGACTACGCTCAAGGTTATACTTCTCAACTATAGCATCAAGAAGGTGTTTAAGCTCTTCTGAAGAGGCGAATACCGCATTTATCGGAACATCAGCCTGCACTAATGAGGAGATGACAGCATCTATAGCATGTTCTCGATCAATATTAAACCTCTTAATGAGAATGTCAATGAACTGAGATATGGTAGGAGATTTCTGCAGAATAATATCAGCAAGCACATCCTTCGAAATATTAAGCTTAGTTGCGATAGCATCAAGATATGTCGACTTGGATAGCATAGCAGAAATTAATGCATCATACTCATGTGATCTAGCTGGAGAAGCTTCGAGTATTGAGTCTATTAGCATCGAAGCAATAAATGGCTTTGACAGCAGAGTGGTCAGGATGTAATCTTTAAGACCAGTGCCAGCAAGGACTGTATTAAGCTTATAATCAGATGCAATTTTGAGAGCGGTCATAATCACGTCTAGATCATGGGATTTTGAAAGATAGGATCTAAGAATAGCATCGAATCCTAGAGATTGTTCGGTTGTAATCTGAAGCGTGGTGTCTAATACTTGGCTTATAGGAATATTCCTCCGTTCAGAAATAGAATTTAGGACGTAGCCGAGAGAATATTGACCTTCTGTTATGACATCTACGAGATATTGCCTTTCTATTCCCAAACGCTCTGCTATTACATCAGCTATATGCGATTTAGAGACTATCTTTTTCAGGATCGTATCTGAATCAAAATCCTTTCCAAACGTTTTCTCGAGGATGACATCTATCAATGCATCTGCAAGCTCTGTCTTCTTCGCGATTAGGTCAAGCATATAAGACTTAGCCTTCTGAAGTTGTAAACTCACATCAAATTTATAGCTTTCGATTTCATTCAGTGCTTTGAGGATTGCATCTACATCGACTTGTCGTTTATTAGATGCTTTTAGTATTGCATCAGCTAGTATATCGACCTTATTGACCTTTGAAAGTAAAGCATCAATTAGATGCGGATTAGTCCTCATTGCTTGGAGTATGGAATCGAACAGAAAATCATATCTAGTTGTAGCTGAGATGATAGTATTAAGTGACAGCTTCCTCTCACCTAAGGCTTCTAATATGGAGTCTAAAACCATTTCTCTTGATTCCTTTGACTGCAGGAGTAAGTCAATATTAAATGGCTTAGTTAAATTCGTCTTAGAGATGATGATATCGACAACTGCATCCTTCAAACCCATTTTCTCTAGGATAGTATCAGCGGTTATATCAAGCTCCTTACGTGCTTTGAGAATGACATCAAGTATAATATCTTTCGAAAGATTAAGTCTTTCAAGCAGTAGATCAAGAGGATAATCGAGAGATGAACTAGTCTGAAGAATAGTATCTGCAAGGAGAGATGCGGGAATGTTAGTTTTTTCAGATATTACATCGAAGAGAATATTCGAAGAGACAACAGTCTTCAGGATCGAATCTAGCTTATAGGAAAGTGGTATTTCTTTGGATAAGAGAACATCAGCTGGATATTCACGCTCTCCAAGGAGCGAGACCAAGGTGTCAAAAGTATAGGCTAATGACTTGGTTATTGCTCCGATAGAGATGACTCGCGTTCCATCTTCTAGTATTCCATCTATCTTGAATTTACCCCACTCTGAGAGTAGGGAATTAAAGGCAATTATTGAGCCGTATTCGGTTATATCAGTCATATAAATCGAGAGGTCTTATCTTCCATTTTGTAGGCACTGTGTTTCTTCTCACATAAGGATGATGAGTCGTATATGCAGCAGTGCTAATACTATTCTGATTTGTAACATCTCCAAGCTCAAGACGATATAATTTATAAGTTGGAGATGGTGCCCAAGGAGAAAGATCAATAACATCGAGATAACCTTCTGCTTTGCCTGTACCAGTTGAACATCTATGAACGGGAACAAAGGGATTATCAGAATGATATGGTGAGGAGCCTTGAGTAGCTGTTGGTCCTTTCGTCACTTCAATAACATTGCATTCCCATAAGCAGATGTATTTACCAAATAGTCCAACTCTCGTTGGTTGTACTTGTCGTAATTGATAATCCCAGTTAAAGCCCGAGACTGATGCCCACATTTTAATTGCAAGTGTATCACCAGCGGAAACATCGTAATAACAGCATTCGAATGACCAATAATAGTTATTAGCTACGTATCTGTTTCTTGAGTAGAGCTCACTTCCGTTTTTTAGCATCTTGTGATAAACATAACCGTTTGAGCCAGAACTATTCTTTCCACTTGTGACCACAAGTACGATATATTGCACACTCTCAGGTTCAATATTAAATTCTGGTAAATCAGACGAGGATATTGTAAAGCTAATTTGTGGTGTTGCAGGCTCTGAAGTTGGCAGAGCTTCTGGCTTATCCTTATATTCTTCATAAGGATCTTGAAGGGTTATTTCTAACACCCTACGGCTCCTAATTATTGGAGGGATGACTGTCATTCAACCACCAATATATCTTCAAGATCAGCATCTCGATGAATCTCTCTTATGGATTGCAGAACATCATCTTTTTTATCGATGTAACTATCTGGAAGGAGTATTGAGAGTTTATTTTCAATGTATGAATAGCCTACCCCCAAATTGTCAGAGATCTTTGATGAGACATCCTGATGGATCTTTTCGAGAGTTGTATCATTCGAATAATAGACATTGCTAAAAATCATCTCTATCATTTCCCATCACTATTTCGTTTGGATACCATCATAGCCTATAAGTCTTGCATTGCTTGTGTCTTTGTTATGGACCTTGAGATAAACTGAATTGGTAACATGGAAGGCATATTTTGCATACACGCCAGCTCCAGAATCACTATCAAACACTAGATTATTTGTTCCATCAGTAAGCACCAGTTCAATATCATACTCATGATAGATATTGTGGATGACCCACTCTTCATTGGATGGTGGTTGGATTGTTAAATACCCGTTAGCAGAAACTGAACTGATATTACTCTTTACGTCTCCTACAGCCATTTAATTACTCATATTTTACAGTAACATCCCCATTCTCAGACACGTACAAGATTGTCTTGTAATTTCTATCGTTGATCGTCTCTTGATACCCAACAGCGTAGAGCCTCCATCTTCGCTCTCGGCTATACTGAACAGTTGTCACTCTCACTCGCTTCAGATGTCCTCCACACTTAGGACAGTGTCCTGGGCCTCCTTTCTCAGGCGGAGTATTTTCAGTATCTTCGAATCGTTCAAATTTTTCTCCACAATCCTTACATACAAAATAGTCATGAGCACCACAATAGGGACAAATTGGAGAGGGATACTTAGTGTTGTCAAAGATTTTTGTGTCCTGATTTACTGCAAATTCATTACCGCAGGATTGACAGATACGATACTCTTCATTTGCAATGAAATTTCTGGTGAACAGGATAAATCTTTTCTTGTCCGTGATTTCAACCTCTACCTTTGGCAGAAATGGATTTGATACAGCTGGTATGCCCCTCTTATTCAGTTCTTCTGCAGCTAGTGGAGAGAGAGGATACCATCCAACTTTTACTAATTTGGATTGGTCAATATCCGTTATCTTATTTGCATGATAGTCATTAGGATCATACTGAGGAAGACAAGTACCATCATTATAGTGTGCAATCCAAAAATAACAAATAGGGTGAGGCTGGGATGCCATATCACCACCCATTGTATTGGGCATTGGTTTTCATTTTACAGAAACATAAGAACATAATTACGCCTCGTCGTATACGAAGGTAGCTGTCCTATCGGGCTTCAGGCCCTGAGTTGCACCAGGTCCAACCAATACTTGTGTGACTACTAAATAGGATTTTCCAGTCTCTCCAGCACCAACGACTTGACCAGACTGTACCATCAGGGCATTGTCAAGTGAATCAAAGTTTGTAATGCTCATCTTTTTACCTGCAGTTGTTGAATAATAGCTATGAGTTGTTTCTATGGGATCACCACTCTGACCAACCGTACCAGTAGCTTGATCATAGTTTGATATTGGACAGCCCTGAGAAAGAGTCCTGCAGTCTTCAACAGTTGAGGAAGATACCCCAACTATGAGATCTCCACCTGTTCCTAATGACCAATCTGCATTTGGTGAGGTTGTCCAAGTCTGGTAGTATCTGACGTTCTTAATGTAGGTGTCCGGTCCAGAAGTTATGTCTAAGCAATGGCTCTTCCAGAAGCTCCTGTTAATGCCAGAGTCTGGTATTGGTATCGGGTATGCAGTGCTATCAGAATCTGCTAGATCTGCAGTGTAGTATCTAGATGGATTGCTCTCATCTTTGAGTGTGTACGTTGGAGAAGCCTCCGGGCCTGTTACCTCTTTTATTACTACAGTCGCTACCATTCTTTTAGTTTCTACCTATATGACACATCAAACATCCCAAGCGTTTGATTTATCAAGCCTGAAATAATACTTCGCTGATTTAGCCCTAAGCATAGCTAAGGCCATTTCACGATAAATCGCATAAGCGTTATAGGCTTCCTTTCCGTATCGATCAGATATTCTATAGGAATAATCGCCTAGCTTTTCAGACAATATGACATTGTATTTCTTTGAGATAGATGGATTTTGTACAATCTGAGATACAACTAGCAGGAGTGCTGGGATCTTAGCATCCTCCCGAGATGGCATAGTTCCATTGAAATAAGCATCGGCTATGAACCTCTCTATTGTTTCTATCTTAAGTAGTAATTCTGCTTTGGAGATGTCATCATAGGAAAGGGGTGGTGAGAAGAAATTTCTTACTTCATGCTCTTTAACTAATTTAGGCTCGTAATCAGTCATAGCTAATCTCCTATTTCAGGCCTAGCTTCACGCAGATCAACATATTTAGGACTCCTAACTGCATAATTAGTGATATAATGCTCAGTCGAAATAGTATATGTCCAAGGATTTGTCTTACCTCCACCCAGCGGGAATGTGATCTCTAAATCTTCTCTCTGATCCTCGCTAATAAGATTTCTATCCATGAGTCCTGCTCTTCTTAGCTCCTCAGATGTTTCTCGCATCCACAATTCTTTCCCGTTTCCAGTATGCATATAACTCAAATATAGTTGGAGAGGAGAGGGAAACATGAAAACATAAATAGAGGAGGAGTTGGCGATATTGGAGGAGGATTACTTCGAGAGTATCCTCACTCCAGCATCGTCATGCAGTATGCCAACTCCAAACCTCATCTTAGCGATTATGCCCTCCAAGTCTCTTATTGGATCCTCGTATCTCGTGACTGTTATGTCGTCTCTCATCACTATAACTGCAGTGTTGTTGCTGTCGAGCACTAAGCCATAGTAGTGATTGTCAGCATCAGTTCCATCCCAGTATACTCCGCTCTCATCGCTTGGCGTCACGCTCAGGGTGTATGGCTTCAAGCCAAGCAGTCTCGGAATGGTGCCCTCTCTGAGCGGTGCTTCAGTTCCTGCATATGCTACGTAAGCCAGATTGCTGTCCTGGAGTAAGTAGCCCTCAGCTGCTGGGTGGGTTATAAGTACATCAGGCATCCAGTTCTTTTCTTTGACCTTGGATATAGCCTCAGCGATATCGGTTACAGCGATGTGAGTTCCTGCTGGATCGATTGCTGTTATGCCATCCATCTCTGTCAAGAGCTTCTCCAAGACTACTCTGTTCAGTGTGTTTTCGAGTCTAAGACCTGCCTTCTTTATCTCATGCTCGATTATATTGAATAGGCAGTCATCAATCATCTCTTTTGTTATCAACGGTCTGGTTGCATATTTCTTAACCTCTACGTCTACCTTGCTGTAGCCCTCCTGATCTACTGGCACTGCACTACCCTCTGGGACTTCCTTAGCATAAGCACCCGGAGATCCTACTACGAATCTTACACTGTAGCTCTTCGTCTTCTGAACTGGAAAGACGTTCCTTACACACTTGGCAGGCTCAGCACCCTCATAGACTTTCTTGATTACCTCTTCCTGCAGCAGAGTTGTCTCGCTTATGTCCTCTGCTTGCAGGAGCATTTTCACTGCCTTCTCTCCAACAGTTTTCTTGAAGGCCTCTGAATTCAGCATTCTCTTTCTCTCAGAGTTACCTGCAAATGCGTATTCTAGAAGTTTAACAAATCTACTTGCCATATCAACCTACAAATTTAGCCAACATAACACATGTTAAAACAGAGAAACATGAAGAAGGACTAGATCAGAAGTACCTTTCCAGTTCCTGGTAAGCTGGAAGGTGCCTCAAGCAATATTGCCATCACTCTGCCAGTACCATTGACGTCTAGCCATCCCTTGTTGTACTTGAGCAAGGCACCAACTGTATCAGATCCAGATCCGGATATTCTAGCTTTCACGATGTTGCCAGGACCCCAGACCATCACCTTTTCGCCATCGCTTGCATCATAGGCTGCTATTCCAATGCCGTTTGCAGATGAAGAAGCCGGAACGTAGACCTTCATATCATCAGTAGGTACGACTGCCTGTCCGGCTTTTATTGTGCCGCTAGCTGTAAAAGGCAGCATGGAGCCTTCAGGCACTATTTCAATCGGTTGGGTTGGACTCGTAAACGCCATATCCCTTTAGTCGTATTTAGCGAAATATGGAACAGACATAATTATACGAGAAAGACATCTACTCGACATTTAGCGTGATTTCATCTCCTTTTATTATCACACCTTCATCAGGAGCCTCTTCATCTTCTGATTCATTTGCGATAACAGTCTCAGGAGGCTTAGGCTCTTCCGATTCCTTCTCTTCTTCCTCGGCCTTTTGTGTCATTTTGATTTTCTCCTCAAGAGCCTTTATAGCATCATCCTTAGCTTTCGCTGCAAGCTCGAGTTCCTCTTTCGCTTTCTTTATTTCCTGAAGCTCCTCATAAATCGAGTCTATTGCGTTTACAACGACCTCATGCCATTCAGCCTTTGCTGGATAGGGATATTTCGTTGGGTATGGATATCTCGAGGGATAAGGATAGTTTGTCGGCATTGGGTATGGATAAGGATATCCTCCTCTCAAGTTCTTGACCATGTCCAGAATAACTTGTAATTTCGCCTTTTCGTCATCATCCTTCTCTTCTTCTATGAGTTTGTTGAGGGCATCTATTATAGCACCGACAAGCCCGCCAGCCTTCTCAGTCTCTTCAGACGGCTCTTCCTCTTCCTCTGCAGCCTCTTTCTCTTCCTCATCTTCATCTTCGTCTTCTGGCTCTTCACACTTCTCTTCTTCTACTTCTCCCTCTTCCTCGTCTTTATTTGCTAATTCACTTATGACCTTCTCAAGAGCCTCTAGCCTCCTTTCTAATGCCTCAAGCTTCATATCAACGTCATTTTCCTCTGTCTTGGCTTCTGTCTCTACTGGCTCCTCGCAGATGCAGTTCTCATCGTCTCCCATATTCTCCACCTCATTTGAGGACATATCATCACATTTCGATAAAATTATGAAGCCTGATTTCTCATTGACTGGGTTTCTACACACAGAAACTTCGAAGATGTTGATTTTATCAATTACATTCCAGCATTGCTTCTCATCGCATTCCTGATGTGACTTAATTATCTCACCTGCAATAGAAAAGCCATTATACTCGCCAGCTAATATCTTTTCCCAAACTTTATTAGCAATTTCAAGATCATCTCTTATCTCTGCAACTATGAATAGACCCCTATCGTCAACATGAGTCTTAATGCCATTATATTCTGGAATGATCTTACCGATCTGAATGTTATTGTGAGTCAGCATAATATTAGCATAGGCAGGATCAGATAATAGTGTCTTGATGCCCTCTTTAAGCACGGAGACTGGAATGATATCACCGGATTTATCTATTTCGGCTATAGATGCATATCCGGCAATAATTCGCTTACTAGCCTTTTCAAGGATTTTGAATGAGCCGAATAGATGCATTGGCTCGACTTCACCCATCTGAACGATCTCGGGATTCTGAATTGGCATCATAGTGTCCTCGTATATTGGAACATACGGTGTAAATGGCCCAGCATTTGTGTAGTGAATATGAACATAATTTCCAACCTCATCATATGGAACGTTGAGGATATCAGCAAACATTCGATAAATTCGGAAGTCAAAGGCCATACGCTGCTCAGGACTCCAATCTTCTCCTCTGACTACTATATCTATATCATTATCTGATTCACCATGAACGGCAAGAGAACCAACTATAAAAGCAACAGGCTTCCTAACACTGAATGGTTTTAGTTTTGGAAGTATGTCAGAGAGCTTAATCTTTTTAGACTTATCTCCACGACCTGAGGGTGGGATAGGGGCATATTCTAATTCCCCTTTACGAGTCTCATTCTTTATAAACTCTAGTGAAAGATCCATACCTTTACAAGTAATGAGAAAACACCCAACATGATGGAGAGGAGCATGCTCGAGGTAACCCACCAATAAAGCTTGAATTTCGTCTCCAGCTCTATGACTCGATCTTCAATTTTCCGAACACGATCGCTCAATTTATCTTCGTCTCCCTTTCTTGCCTTATTTATCTTCTCTATTCGATCCGAGAGTTCATCATCAGATTTAGCGAGCTGCTCAAGAGTAGCAATTACCTTACCACAAAACTCTCCGAATTTTTCCTCATCTATACTCATCAACTATCCACTTATTTCTTAAAGATTTCTTTAACGAGAAGCCTAAGCTCCTCGATACGCTTTTCGACTCCATTCATAGTTCCACCAGCATCATCAAACCAAACATTCAACATCCAAGCTTTTTCTTGTATTTCTTCATCGACTCTTCTCTGTAGGCTTCTCGTCCGAACTTTTCCAATTTTTCTGCTTTGATTGGCCAATAATGACCGGTATCAGCATGAAGAATAGGATCCATTGGGTAGGGATCATCGTATGCCTTCCAAACCCACCATCGTTTTGCATTGCCAGCTTTAAAGCATCGAATAATAAATCGCCCATTGAACAGCTCCTTGTTTCTCTCCGGCATATCATCAGATGGATACAAGAAGTATTCATGGAGGTCTTCCCGCTGTACACCCGCCTTTACCTTTCCAATCCATATTGCACACATGTAAGCGTCTTTGTAGGGAGTAGCACCCACATCACCAGCTTCTATTATGTATGATTTGTCGAAGAGGACGTATTTCTCGATGAGTTTTGCATCTTCTGGGCCTATTATGAGCTCTTTGTCCTTTGCTTTGACTTCCTCAGATGGTTCCTCTGCGGAGGGCTTAACTATCGCTAGGCCCTTTGATGCATTGCCCGTCTTGGGATCTCTCCTGCCTATGATAGTGTCAAAATAATCTGGAATAGCATCTTGCGTGATGACCCACTGAACGAATGCATTCTTGAATTTCATTCTAAGATCAACATGAATGGAATGGCCTTCGATCAATTTAGCGAAGGAGAGTTTGCCGTCAAGATATTTCTTCGTATCATCTGGATCCAGTCCACGAATATGCATCTGTGCCCATGCAATTCCTTCATCGTAATCGACATACAGGATCTTTGGAAGTGGCTTTAATTCCTCTCGGATTTCTTTATAGATTTCCTCTGGTATTCGCTTTTCCTCCACCCATTCACATACCTGATCCTTGGTGATTTTCTTTGCCTTAGAGGTCTCCGGCACTTCCCTTATATGTCGCAATTCATCTATCGGAATTCGTTCTGGCTCAAGTTGTGAAAGTTTATCGATTGTTTCTAAGGAATCAGTCACATTCTTCTCGGGAATTGGCTCAAGAACTCTGCCAATGTAGAACGAATATCTGGGATATTCAGGGAATTTGGGATTATCGAATTTCAATACTTCCTCAGCAGCGATACGTAGAATATCACCAACCTTAACTGGGCTTAGCTCTTTAGCGTTATCAGACTTACCCATCTTTGTAATGAAGATAGCATCCTTGTCATTGAGATAATCCTTGGCGTCTTTGCCTTCTGCTACTATTTTGCCATTCTTATAGACGAAGACTTTGCCATACCAATCCTTGGTTCCGACATTCAAATAAGCCTCAGCATAGCTTTTCGGAGTATCATAACCGAGAATGTAGTTATAGACATCTTTTGTACCCTTCACAAGCTTCTTAGAAATAACTCTCAAATCGAGTTCATGATAGAATTTGACTTTCATCCATCCATGATTCTGAGGATATTCATATGGCCAATCGAGACGTTTAATCATTATGCCTTCAGCACAATACTTAGGTCTTCCATTCTTTGCATCGCGTATAAAATCTGCGATTTTCTTAATCTTGTCGATATCAGAGCCATTGATTATGAAGGCATCAGCCTTATCAGGGAATTTCTTCGATACATCCTCAACCCAAATATGATCTGTTGATTTTATTCTGCTAAGATATTCGAGTCGCTCATGCAGTGGCATATCTCGCAGATCTTGTCCTTCATAGAAAAGAATGTCGAAGGCGAAGATAACTGCATAGTCCTCAAGTTCTTTTCCAGACATCTTAGAATTGAGAATAGCGTTTGCCACTGTCCTATGTAGCATCTCATGTTTCTTCGGATGCATAGCAAGGAATTCACAATCCAGAACTGTGTTATCTGGTAAATTCTTTTCAATCTCTTCAATTATCCCAGGAATTCTCTTTGTGATATTAGGACTCTTTTTCTTGAGCCCTTCAGGATCAACAAATGCAAAGCCCTTGCCATTTGCCTTCCCCACTGTCATTCTAAGACCATCCCATTTAGTGTCAATCAGAAGTTTCTGCTCTGTCCATTTTATAGATTTGAGCTCATCTTCTAGCTCTTGGAAATAACCTCGATAATACGGCTTGGCTTTTGAATAATAACCTGGCTTGATCGTCGCCTTCTTTATCAATCCAGATCGTTTCTTATCCCATTCCTTTGCCTCATTAATGTCTTTTGGCGGTTTGGATTTCATATATTTCTTAGCTTCCTCGTAGCATTTCCAGTAGGATGACTTTTTCGCCTTCTTAGGATCTTTGCCATAATATTCCTTGTAGAGTTTTTCATTAGTTGGAGGTATTATCGGAAAATAAATAGAGCGAAGGGTATCAACTATCCTGGCAAAATATTGAAGCACATCCTTCAGAGTCCAGTCTCCCCATTTCTTCCCGGACTTTAATCGCGGATAAGCCGAATTACCGAGATATCGTAAATCCGCTATAAGTTCCCTCCATCGCTCACGAGGATGCTTAAGATCATAATCAACACCTTCGGATCTAAACTGATCAAGATGGAGTTTCTCGGTGACGTAGTATTGCTCTATATCCTTAACAAACGTCTGAATACCTTGTGGAAGATTAACTTTGCGAGGTTTTTCGACGGCTTTGAATTCCTTTATCCTATAGCCATAGAGAGGAAAACTCCAATTCCATGACTTAAACTCATCAGGCGTAATGAGATGTTCACGACATAACAAGAGAAATTCCTTCTTAGTTTTTATCTCAATTGGTTCCTCAAGGAGGACTTCACCATATGCATAGTCAGCGTCACAAATAATATAAGGTTTGTTTGCGATTTTGAACTTACGAGACTTGACAATCATTGACTTAAGGCCATCATAGATTAATTTGGCATGAGGTTTGACCAAATAGAGGCCATCCATCTTTTCAATCATCTTAACCTTAATTTCAAGCTCATCACCATCACTAAGGAATTCACCATTCCAGGGCTTGAGCTCTTCAAGAATTTTTTCTTTATGCTTTAAAAGTGAAGTCCTATAATTCGTGATATAAATTTTCTTTGGGTTGAGCTCTTTGGCTAATTCGACTAGATCTTTGAAAGTTGCTTTATGATCATTAGATTTTGGCTTATCATACTCACCAACACCTATTATCCACGTTGTTCCCTTCATTAATTCCTTTTCACGCTTACCGAGTCTAATGAATTCAGGAACAATGACAACCGCATCTTTACCGGTTCCAACCTTGAACGCAACTGCAGGCTTACCAACCATTTCTGGTATTGCAATTAGTTTAATGCTCTTTCCACCTAATTTAAGAGGTCTTTCTGTCTTTTTCCAATTAGCCTTTGGAAGCAGAAGACGCATATGACTAATAACTGCTCTCGTTGAATAAATAGGAGTATCGGGAAATTTCTCCAGATAGTTCGGAAGATATTTCCAGTGATCATTATCAGGAGATGATAGCAGGATAAAGTCAACTGGTTCAGTGTACTTAACAGCTGGGTCAATCCATACCTTCTTGCCTCTATGTTCAAGGATAAGAGAGAAATGCTTTTTGCCTTTTAGGCCGTAAGAGGCCCAGCTGCCAAGGGAGATTATTTTCATCTTTTTCTCACCCTAAGGTCTGGCAGCTTATTAGGATCGTGAGTCCAGTGCTGAACATAAGCATGGAAATGATCAGGCTCTATTCTGCGATCTATTTTCAGATAAATACCTTGACCGAACAAACGCCTTGCATGATAGAGCATATAGCCCCATCGGGTCTTATCAACATCAGGGATATGCTCTGACGCGACCACAACTGGCCGATGTCTTATCGGGCAGTCAATAATAATAAGCATTCTGTCGCCTATTCGATCAGGTTCTGGATAATAAAGTTTAGTTGGACTTATTTTAGACCTTATAATATCACAGTAGATGCAGCCGTCAACAAGGATGTTATCATAAATATCTGACTGTTTTTCCGTCTTTGTCACTCTTAATCACCAGGTAATTCTTAAGCTCAATACTCGCATTCCATCTGCACTTATCACATTTCTTGCCATAATTTAGGCAGATATCTTTGAATGGACAGATGATTTCATCATTCATTTTATCCTCGCATCCTTACAAGCTGGGTTGGTAACAACAGCACAACCAAAGAATTCGATATCATCTACAACTATGCATTTCTTTAAATAGTCATAGTGATCGGTGGTGAGGATCTCACAGGACAGAGCATTAACAAGGCCATTATCGATAAGAGCTATAGTATCCCTTGCAACTGAAGTATATGGGAAGATGTAAAGATCTCCCTTGACTGCTCCATCTTCATATCTCGGATTTACAACATAGCCTATTCTGTGAATTACTGAGCTTGAATGGTCAATATTCAAAAAGTTAGTAGACCAGTTCGTTGCATATTTTCGGAGAACATCTTCCGAATAATAAACATAGTCTTGTGTGACGGTATCGGCGTATCTGCCGGGTGTCAGAATAATAGCACCCTTGTAAATCTTTGCATTCGTTGCCTTGGAAACGGTCTTAGACTCATACTTAAACGGAATGTCAACAAATCTTTTATTCATCTTCATCATCTTCTACAGATTTCGCCAACATTCCATACTCTTCCTTCATTCGTTTGATCTCTTCGTCGGAGAGTGGAGGAAGGCCAAACATTGCTCTAATCTCATTGATCGTGAATGGCTTCGGCTCATTCTTATAACCACGCAGCAGATTACCTAGCCACTTAGCCTTCATCGCTTCGTCTTCGTCAGTTACGCTCCTGAAAACAACTCTAAGGTCTTTGAAATCATCCTGCGTAAAACCATGACCCTGCAGGAATGGCTTAAATATTTCACGTACAAGGAAGGAGGCTAATTTGAGCTGGAATGATTTTATCATACGCTCATACATTACAGCCTTAATGTAAGCAGTAGCCTCAGTCGATCCTCTACCAAGTCCTAGAGCCTCTTCAGGGCAGAGAAGACCGGTAATTAATTGGGTTTGGAAATATGAGAAGTATTCCTCAACGCCAGAAATACCCTTCTCATCAATAGAATCAACTTTAACCGTCCAAGGAACAATGATTTCATTCTTCTCCGTAATGTTCTTGAGCTCCCTCTTTATCTCATCAAACACAGCATCCGGGATAGGTTCAGCTATTTTATCGGATCCTATTGAAACGACATATTTCGGTGTACCGTGCCTAATGATTGCATTGGCTATAGCTTTATCTGTCCTTACCTTTCGCTTTAGAGTGTCAATAGAAGGCGTAATAATAGATATGCCATAAGGTGAATCAGGATCTGGGAAGAAGCGAAAATGAGCAATATATTTCGGATCAATCAAGTCGCCTTTTTGTCCGTTAATGACTTGTCTATAGCCAGTGATTCTGCCATATTTGTCATACTCAATCTCCATTGTGATTGGATTTACAACTTTGATGTCGAGAAGCTTATCTTCTTTCTTATTGAAGATCCTCTCAATGAATGCATCGCCAAATACAAGGCAGTAGATGACAGAATCCAAAAGCTTGGTATCGAGATCTGTCTGTAAGCGGAATTCTTCCAATAGCTCCTTGATCTCCTTATTGCTCGTCATTATGTCATAGCCACTCATTACAGTGTTCCATGCGGTATAATTGATTGATGCAAATATTGTACTTTCTCCAGTGTAGTAAGTCCAAAGGCTCTTCAAAAACTGTTCTGACCTTTGATTAGAGGATAAAGAAAAACCAACATCAGCATCACTGGTTTTGATTACGGTTCTCGGTCTCCCACTATCATCTAAAAAATAGGAAGAGGAAGAGAAGAACCGCCTAATCCTATCCATTAACGCCATTTTAACCAGTTTCTTTCATTACTATATCAATAGTCGATACAAACCTATCATTGATTTTGTCTGTTCCTAGCTCTACTGTAACTTCTGGCTTTTTCATGTACCTCTTGACGATTTCCTCAACGTCTACTGCACGTTTTATGTTCCTACCTCTCGCAGATATCTTTAGCTCCTTCTCCTTCTGGAGAGCAGTCAGACATGCAGTTATATATTTGCTTATGTCCTTATTGCCTACAAATATCTGCTCCATATTTCTTCACCTCCTATATTTTCTGGACCTTGATCTCCTTATTCATGGAGATTATGCGGAACATCTCGTTCCAATCATACGTCTGCTCACGTGAGACAGCAATAGCAAAGGAGAGAGCATCGACACAGTCGTCATATTGTGCCTTTGGGAACATTATTAACTCGTCAACGAGTTCTTCCGATCCTTTGTATGGAAGGAAGACCCGGCCAGTCTCGAATAATACAGACATTTGTTCTACACGAGATACTTTATCAATAGTTGATTTGATTGGCTTGATCGGAAGAGTCGTGGAGCGTATTAGTTCATCTGTGAAAAGCTTCTGCATGGCGTTGGCTTCAATACCAATCCTAATAGGCTCCCATTTGGCTGCCATTGCCTTTATGAGATCAAACTGTCGAAATAGTGTTGCCTTAGTTCGAAGGATATCAAGAACGTAGATGTCACCATTCTGATCTATGCCAATTGCTATAACTACGAAATAATCGCCTTTCTCACCACCTGCAGACATATCAACGCCAAGATAGCGTTTAAGTCCTTGAGGAGCTTCATCGTAGTATTTGATCCAGTCATATTTGATAATTGCATCCTCTGTTGTTATGAACTCATTCTGAAACTGCATAGCAAAGACTGCTCTACCGATCTGTTCTCTTATTTCACAAAGCTTTTCGTATGGGAATCGTTCAGGCCAGAGAACTTTTTTCTTTTCCTCGTCAATGATGGCCTTATAAACCTTAGAAACGTATGAAGGTTTTGACATCAAGAA
>Ga0164318_10002667_pt1 | contig 16657 bp, 15 predicted proteins | sample GuaBasSedimGuay9_FD_113734 | JGI IMG/M metagenome (GOLD analysis project Ga0164318, IMG submission 113734) | Subseafloor sediment microbial communities from Guaymas Basin, Gulf of California, Mexico - Guay9, Core 4571-4, 0-3 cm | ecosystem: Environmental > Aquatic > Marine > Hydrothermal vents...
GTCTACAAAGATTGTGGTTTAGAATAGGCGACAATAAGTTTTTAATTTTAGAAACAATGTGGAGATCTAGAGATTTGTTTAAAGCATGGGGTAGCAACGCAGTGGTAATGGTGTCTTTGGGTGAATTAATTGCTAATGAATTAGGACTTAAACTTGTTCAATATGTTGATTTTAGTAATTCTTTACACATCTATGGTTCGGATTTTGACCAAGTAAATAATATATTTTATATTTTACGAAAAAGGAATAATGAAAATTTTGAAAAAATGTTGTTAGAAACGAGTTAAACGAGTTAATTTAAGATGTACTTTAAAGTATTTGAAAGATGGTGTTAAAAATGTTATCGAAAATGATGTTGAAAACGGTGTTAACGCCGTTTATTAATAGTAGAACAGAAATAGCTTTTGAAACAGAAGATTATTTTATACGAAAACAATCGGAAATTAAAAAAAGGTTGGCATTAAGATATTATAAAGAATTTCCAAATTGTAAAGATATTGCTTGCCATGTTTCATTAGAAGGAGATCCGCCTATTTATGTAATTGATATTGACGGAAAAACATTAGAAGAATCTAGAAAAATAGCGTCATGTGTTTTAGAAGTTATTGCTCGAAAAAATTGGAAAAAGCCATTTATTAAGTTTTCTGGCAATAGAGGTTATCATTTATTGTGGAAATGTACGCCAAATATAACATTGTTCGATATGAAAAACGAAACAATTAAAATTGTAGATGAACTAAAAGAAAAGACAGATATTGATATTGATAAAATAAATAAAAAAATAGATATTATGATTTATTCAAAACCACGTTTATTTCGAATGCCATATTCGGTACATATTGAATCTAAGAAATATTCTCATTTTGTAGATGATAATTTTAAAAAAATTTCGTTTACAAATAAATTAATTGATATTGAAAATTGGAATTTTGCTAATATTATACATAACAAATTTGAAAAAAAATATTCAACTCGTTTTCACGGAGATAATATAACTAGGAATAATTATGTTAAACACAAATTGGGCATCACTTCTAATTCTTTTATTCCTAATTTTTTACCTAGTTGTATTAAACGGATTGAAAATGGAGTTGAAAAAGGATTTAGGCACAATTCGTTGTTTGTTATTGTTTCTTATTATAATGATGTTGTACGGTTGTCTAAATTAGAAATTATTAAGAAAGCATTAACTTTTAACGAAAAGTGCAGGCCGCCAGAGAGTAAACGATTGGTTATAAACCAAGTACTGCATATTATTGATAATAATTATCGTTTTCCTAGTTGTAAATGGTTGAAAGAGAATGGATATTGTCTAAAAGAAGATTGATTTTTTTAATTTGTTTGTTAAAAATAATTGGTGACTTTTGTGAGAAAAGTTTATAAATAACTATTTTGTCACTATTATCTATGTCAAAAATAAATTTCGAATTAAAAAATTTTGAATCGAATGTTACTTTAAGAATTGTTAAAGATAAATTTGGTATTAAATTAAAAATAATTACACCATTTTACAATGAAAAATTTGTAAAAATTATAAAATCAATGAATTGGAACGAAGTGCATTGGAAATATAACGATGGTTGGACGATTGATTATGATAAATCTAGTTTTTTAGCAAATATTTTAAATAGAAATGGATTTGTTGAACTATCAAAAAAAATTATGTCAATTGCAAAAAATGAGAAAATAGATTTTGTCAATAAATATAATGTAGATTGTAAAGTAGATAAAAACGGAAATTTGATTTTTTCTAGTAATTATAATGAAACAATTGTCGACATTTGTCATAGGAATGGAGGATATTGGGACAAGACTACAACAAAATGGATTATTCTTAAACATAATGCAAAAAATTTTATTAATGATATATCGAATACATTTGATAATTCCATAAAGACGATTACAATTGTTTATGGACAATATTCAACGTTAACCGAAAATCTTGATTTTAATAAATTAACAATAGAAATAGAGAAAAGGGCAAAGTTATATCCTTTGTCCAATATAAAACAAATATATCGTGATTTTTATAAAGACATAAGAAAAGTAATTGGATTTAAGCATCCAAATGAACGAAAAATAAGAAGATGGTCTAAGAAAGATTTATCTGATTGGGACGGAATTGTATTTAATGGAAAATATGAGTGGAACGGAAAGGGTACATTAACTTTTGATGTAGGATATGTTAACGATGTAAAACAAATGTTAACTGAAAAGGGTTTTGTTGTTAATATTGTTGATAATAGAAAAATATTTAAATTATCAAAAGAAACCAATTTTAATATTAAATTATGGCCACCACAAGAAAAAGCGTTAAATAATATAGTTAAACAATTAAAAAATAACGGTAGTTGTTTATATCAATTACCAACGGGATTGGGAAAAACAGAGGTATCAATTGGCGTCATATCTAAACTAGGAGTTAAAACGATTATATTGGTCAATTCAAAAGATTTATTATATCAATGGAAAAATAGGATTAAAAATAGAATTAACATTGACGCAGGAATAATTGGAGACGGAATATTTCAACCAGCTGAAATAACAGTTGCAACATTGCAATCATTGTGGAACTATATAAAACAAAATAAAGAAATTACAAGTAGCGACATATCTCTAGTTGAAAAATTTATAGAAAAAGGAGAGATAGAAGATGATTTCGCACCGATAAAAGACGAAATGTTTGAATCATTTTCATTGGTCATTTTGGACGAAGTGCATATTGGTGCTGCCGATACATTTTTAGCTGTTTTAAGAAGTTTTACATCTAAATACTTTTTGGGTCAATCTGCTACTACTTGGAGAACAGATAAAATGCATCCGTTGTTATGGTCAATATTTGGCAAACTTAATTTTGAATATGAATTAAATTCAGCTATTGACGATGGATATTTAGTTAGACCAATTGTAAAAATAGTACCAACTAAGAGAAAATATAATGAAAATAATTATCAAAGCATTATTAAAAATATGAAGAATGACGATGAACGAAATTATTTAATTGCTGAAATTGTTATTGACGCACCAAAACCATGTTTAGTTTTAACTAATCAAGTTACACATCAATCGAAGATAAGAAAAGCATTTAACGAATATAAAATATTTAGTTATTTTCTTAACGGAAAAAATACGATGACTGAAAGAAATACAGTATTAAATAAGTTAAAAGAAGGAAAAACAGATGTTGTATGTACAACACCAATTTGGAATCAAGGCGTTGATATACCTTCTTTAAAGAGTGTTGTTTTAGCATTTCCAACTAGGAGCGATGTTGTATTAATACAAAAAATAGGTAGGGCTATAAGAAAAAGTCCAAAAAAGTATGGTTGTACTATATATGATTTAGTTGACGATAATCCAATATTGTTAGATCAATTTTCAGACAGAGCAAAAGTATATGTAAAGTACGGGTGGTTAAAAAAAAGAGAAATTATACAAAAGATACAAAATATGAGAATATCGTATTATATTACTTGTCCAATTTGTAAAAACGAAATTTGTATAAACAAATTACAGTATGGTACTTATTTAAAATATTTTACGGACGATTATATTAGTAAATTATGTAAAAAATGTAAAATTAACGAGATGCAATAAAATGGTTGTAATAGTAATATTTAAACTATTGTTTGTAGCAATAAAACAAGTGTTTTATATAATTGGATTTATTAAAGAGATACAAAAATCGAAAAATTATTTCAATAATGCAGAAATATAAACAATTCAAAAAGATATGTGTGTGTTTTTATAAATGTGTTCGAAAGAAATTATAGATATAAATAATCCAGAATTAGTTGCACAAGTAAAATTAATGATTGAAAACGGTTTTCCATTGACTAAAATAAGTGTAAAATTAAATTTAAGCGTATATTATATTAGAAAGATAATTAAAATTTATGATATCAAACGGTCGTTTAGATGTTTCAATATTTGTCGTTATAAGCGTAATAAAATTAAGGAATTATGGATGAAAAATTATAGTGCAAAAGAAATTGCCAATTGTTTAAATATTAGTGGTGCATCGGTTAATCGGATAAGAAAAGAAATGGGATTGCCGAATAAAAAGAGTTGGACTAATATAAATGATCAATTGGATATTTTGTCAAACAGGGTTTGTAATATATTAAAATTAAATTGTATAATGACGGTGAGGCAGATTGCACAACAAATTAACTATAAACTAAGTACCTTGCGTAGTTATCTTATGTATATGGACATATCTAGATTTAGGTTTCTTTCTACACTTAATTGCAAATATAAAATATCTGATTTCTTTACTTATCTTAAGCCAAGTTGTGTCTATTATTATTCCGATGTTAATAGAGCGGCATCTTTTATTGTAAATAAATTTAATTTTGATATATGCAAAATGTCTCCATCAATGAAAGCATCGTTTGTTTCGATGTTGAAAAAAGCACATATTGAACGAAGGTTAAGTAACTTACTTAGTGCAGCAGTACATGATTATGTTGCATACAAATGGCTTTTAGATTATATATAATGACAAAAAGGAGTTAAAAACAATGGTATTGAGTAAGTCAAATAGATTTAATAGAATATGGAACGAAATTTACGAAGAATATAAATATTATATTATATTTAATTCAGATAACGAAGCGAATGTCTTTAAAGAAAAAATAAAAGAAAAAATAATAAAGGAAAAAGTAAGAGGTAGGTCGATAGATAAATATTATTATTCTTATATTGTTGCTTGTCTTAATTCAAAATGTAGTACAAAGATACCATTGCCAATTAATAACGATAAATTTGTTTTTAAGTTTTATCAAAAATTTTTTATTACCCAAATTAAACAGCAAAATAATATTTGTGATGCAAAAAAAACTATTTCACATTACTTAAATTTGTTTATAATTAAATTTAAAGAATTTCCTTTTATTTTTTGTTGTTATAGTTATCCTAGATTTTTGCAAATAATAGATAAAAATGTTAATAATTTACAATTTAATACACTATGTTTAGACGAGACTAATGAAGACGATTATAAAATGACAAATGTCTACGAGATTATGAATAAAACAGTAGAAACACCAGAAAATTTTAATAGGTTATATCATAACGAATTTGACGTAAATTTTGTTATTAAAAAAGTTATTGAAATTTATAATAATTTAGATGTTTTAAAGTTTAATTTATTTAAGTTTAAAGATTTCATTATAGACGTAGGTAAAATAGAATGTCATGTGCCACAATCTATTGCTGGTGCAATTATATATATTTATTTTAAGTTTTATATTGGTATTTATATTAGTCAAAAGATATTGTCACATTTCTTTAAATTAACAACGGTAACATTACGTAGATCTATTAAAATTTTATTTACCGTCATTTTAAATAATGAAAATCAAATTACAGATAGTTTCATAACGCAGATTTTAAATAATATGAAAATAAAATATGAAAATAAACGAGACAAATGATTTTTCTTAAAGGTTAAAATATTTTTTAATGTTTTTTTATTTTGTTAGACGCAAAATGATATACAATTGTCTAATTTAAGGGGCCGATAAAAGTTAGCAAAATTGAAAAGGTATTTTATTGTCCGAAATCTAAAAAATATGATGCTTGTTATTTGAAATGTCGTAATTGTAAACATTATTTGTTTATACCTAATTTATGTAAACTTAAAATGTAAATAAATTTTGTTTTTATGGGTAAAATTTTTATATTGTTTTTTGTTTATAAGGTACAAATAGTTATAATAGCACATATAGTAATTATAGGCGATTTAGAAAATTTATCCCATAATACGTAATTTGTTTATAAAATTATAAAATATAACAAGGTATAACAAGGTTTTATTTTATGAACAACAATAATTTTATTATAATCAATCCGTTTCAAACGTTATCTTATATTTTATTAGTCTCAATTTCGATTATTGGTATATTTTTTGCGATATATTTGTATAAGTATATAAAAATAAAAAGAATGTTATTTATTAAACAAGTTGTATTAAAAGATTTTGAAGGTAGAAAAAAAGTTATTGGTGAATTTATTAGTTTTACTATGTTTAGACAATATAATTCTGTTTTATGTAGTTTAAATGGATTAATTGAACAATATGTTATAGTTCCAAATGAAGATATTGGTAATGTTAATATAAATAGTTATAGCTGTGATTATGGAAATGAGCTAGTTATTTATACCGACTTTAAAAAATCTAAGTTAGACGAAGATAATGACAACAACGTAAAAGTCATTGTTCCCTTATTCGATATGTATATTGTTAGAAGGGGACTTAGTGAAGGTGTTAATTATATTAAAAATAAGGTTGCGTCATATGAAAAACTATTGAACTCTTTAAGAACAGAGTTATATAAGAGAGACATATTATTAAATCAATATACTGTTGAATTAGGAAAAGAACGTCTATCGTTTTTATCAACATTAAAAAATCAAGTTAAAGAGCTTTTAGATACGACCGAAGATGAATTTTTAACCGCACCTGAATTTTTAATGTCTCGAATGGAACAAAAAAAGTTAGAATATTGCAGCAATTATAAAATACCGCCAAGTAGATTATCTTTAGAACGAGTAAAAAACGTTGATTTTGAAGTATTTGGTGACGATTTATCTAATTTTAAAAATGTAGATGTTAATAAAAAAGAAGAAAAAAATAATGAAAATAGTACATAAGGTTAATAAATTAAATTATAGGTGTTAAATTAATTTGACCGAGCCAATAGATACAATGTCAAATAATTCTACTTCTAATGGAAAAAGTGACATTATTAACGTCAATACTAAATTATCACAACTATTAAAAAGATTAAATAGAATTGTTAAGTATAATTTAGATATTTTCTATGATGCAATATCAACTGAAGAATCTAAAAAAGATCAATGGTATAATGTACATTCTATTAAAAAAATAGATATAAAATTAGCTAATGACATCCATAGTAATTTAATAGATTTAATATCTATAATGACAAATATTGTCTCTTTTTTAGATGTATATGATCAAGACTTATTATATTTTTACGATTTATGCAAAAGTAAAATCGAAGAATTATTACTATACGTAAATTTAAGTGGTGAAACGGTTATTAGTGAATATCAAATTAAGAGAAAAATTTTAGTTGTTCAACATTTGAGTATAAAATTTTTAGGCATTTGTAAAATGATATTTAATGGAAACATTCCTAATATTGATATTGTTAATTATTTCATTGATAATGTAATTAATTTATTAATAAAAGAATCAATTAATAATGTCGAACATACTAATAAAATAAATGCTTTAATATTCGATATTGATGATTTTTGGATTTTTTCGGATGTTAAAATTGTAAATGCGTTTTATAGATCATATAACGAATTGCTCGACTTTTTTATGCAATATTATGTATTTGTTCGTAATTTGCCTTTTAAATCTATGTTTGAAATTTCAGACATTGTTAATAAAATTAAAGAAGGAAGTAAGAGACGTAAAAAAACCAAAAAAAAGAAAAGTAAAGAAGATTTAAATGATGAATCTATTGATAACGATAATAACAATGATACCAACATTATAAATGACTTTGATAATGGCGAAATAGAAGAAATTAAAAAGTTAAATAAAAATAAATTGAATTTATTTACAGATATAAAGACGAACATATTGGACAATATTTGCAAAAATATACAATTATTAAAACGCGTGTCTTTTGGAATTGAAAAAAACGGGAGTTGTTATAAGGCACCATCCGACTTATTATATGAATGCGAATTACTTAATACAACAATGAACGAATTTATTGGATTTGCCGATTATTTAAAGGAATATAATTATGTGAAAAAGGACTATATATTAGAAGATATTATCGAAATATTTGCCGATAGAACTTGTTTACTATGTAGAAATATGTTTAAATCAGCGGTATGGGAAAAAATTAAACAAATTGCAACATTATTAAACAAAAAAATTAAAATATATGATTCTTCAGCTTCGGAAATATCTTTAAATAGAAAAATTGGTTTATTTGACATTGAAAGAGTTCCAACGATGAAATGGAAAAATAAAACAATGTGGTTAAATCCAGTACCCGATGCTAACATAAAAGTAGATAATTTAACAATGAAAGATAAGTATGACCCTACAACATATAGTACTTTATTAAGAGAAATAGAATCTTTTTTTGATATTGTCGGAACTGCCGATAAAATAAAAGCACATAAAATAAGTAAAATTACTTATAAAGATAAACGCAGTAAAGTAACAGCAAAATCAAAAAAAACAGAAAAACCCAAAATAAGTAAAATTAAATTAAGGAGATTAAATAACGAATATGCAATATTAAGCTTATTCAATAATGACCCTAATAAAGAATTACCTAAATATAAACTTAAACAAGTATTACAAGATAGGTTATCAAATTCGACAATAAATTCATTAATTAAAAAAATGCGTGATGAAAATAAAATTATTTTAAGTAGAACGACAGACGAAGGTGTCGTATTATACAAATTGGGAATAGTTGATATGAGAGAATATGAACCAATTATATTAAAAACAACAATATAATTTATTTGGTGATGTTTTTGGAAGAATTTGAATATATTGATGACGAAGAAAAAGAAATGAAAAAAATATTTAAAGATTTTGAAATAAGACTAATTAGAAGATTAAAAATGTTTGGAAGGGGTGCTTCTAGAAAGGGCATATACATAAGAGATCATTTATTAGAAAACGGCCCCGATTATGTTTTTAATATATATAGGTCTTATAAGGACTTTTTAGAAAAAGCGGGTTTATCTGGAAGAATACGACCAGGTACATATAGTTCAACTAGGAAATATTTGGGATTTTTAAAAAGGTTAGACCTAATAAAATTAGATAAAATAGTTAAAGTAAAGATAACAGATGGAAGAAGAAAATACTTGTATAAAAGAAGATATTATAAGTTAAATCCAGATAAAATTAATTCAGATGCATGGTATAATCCTAAAAGGGCCATATACGGTGAGAAATAAGTAACGATATTGTTAATTAAAAAATTATAAATACATTTTAAAATAAATTTTAAATATATGTAATTAAATATAATAAATTATAATAAAAAAAATAAAAATTAAATAAAGGATGTAAATAATATGAGCTCCGAAACGGAAAAAGATATCGAAAAAATAATAACAGAAGGAATTATAGAAGGATTAGAAACAGCAAAAAAATATACGGGCGTAAAAAACATTCCTGCTTTAAAACGATTGAAAAAAAAGCAAGCATATTACACTATTAATGTCATGGACATTGTTTCGTGGATTTTGGCCGCAATTTGCTTTATATTGCCTTTGATAACAATTAGTAACAGATACGAATTATGGTTCTTTGGATTGGCATTATTATCAACAATGTTGGTAAGATCGGTTGCCGCTAGGATTGCTACTTTTATTTTTGTACCAATTTACTTTATATTTATGTACATTGGTGGAATGTTGATTAATTATATCGATATTTTCAACTTTATATTCTTCATAAATACATTGAGCTTAACAAATGTCGTTGTCGGAATTTCAATTACAACTATATTGGCAATGTGGGGAATTATTGGTGGTCTAAAAGGAAAAAGATATAGGTCTGGATTGGGAATAGTTGCATTCGGACTATTATTATCTGTAATAGATTCAATAATTTCTTACTTCTTCTTGGTTCCTAACGATATTTACTTTGCATTAATTTTGTTTGCATCGCACTTTATAGCATATGTAACAGCATTAATATTAACTTGGACAATATTTTACATAATATCTAGAGTTTTCATTGTTTCTGTTAAATCAATAAGTCGCATTTCGTATTAAATAAACAATTTAAACAATAATAAATGAATTATATAATTTTTAAAGACAAAGGGTAAATAACATGAATCAAATTAAACCAATCGTAAAATTAAATATAAGTAAAAAGCAAATGTATATCATTGTAAGTATTTTATCAATACTATTTCTTTTGATTGGCATACTATATTTTTCTGGATTTTTAGGTTCTATTTTTCAAAAACCACCACCACCACCAGAAGAATATAGTAAAGGAAGAGCAAAAATATTGGCATATGATCCACTAAACGATCAATATATCAATTGTGAAATTAAGTTATATTATTACGAAAATGAGACATTATATAATACAACATCTACTAATACAACATTGTATATACCAGAAGCTAGTTTGGCGTTAATAAGTGCTAAAGAATATTATAATGTTTGTATTTCGGTTCTTGCTTCTGAGACAAGCATATACAATCAAACAATTTATATGTATAAGAGACCTAACTTAAACGATGTACAAATTAATATAACAAAAATAGACGATGTCTGGGGCGTCTATTCCCCATCTGATATTCCAAATGGACAACACGATGTCACATTTGCAATTGGACTAAAAGGAAGTAGCAAAAATACGACACATTACGGTGAATTTTGCTATGTACCATCTAGTGAAATTGGTTCTTCTTCATTGGCTAACACATATAACTTAAGCTTTTACGGCAGTTGGATTGTTTTTAATTGTACTAATATAACAAATATACGATATACTTTTGACGAATCTGGATTTCAATATATTGGTAATGTATACAATGTCGGCAATGGAAATAAAACCATAATATTTATAACAATATTTAGAACAATGACAATTACACTAAGAGCTAATTTTACAAACATAAATTCAATTTTTATACACACTGGATTAATTGACAATTTAACAAGTGAAAAAATAATATTATAATGGTGATAAAATGAAATTAAAAACAAAAACAATTGTTCTTTTTTTATTACTATTTTTTATATTTATCCAATGTTTTCCAGCATCACATAGTCAATTTGAAGACCAAAAAGGAAAAGCTGTTTATTTTGTTAATTTAGACATAATCGGGATCAATGATAACAATGAAAAAGGAATGACAATAAGAGATAATGTGGGCGGAATAGACTTAAAGTACGGTAGTTCGCCCTTATTTTATATTGATTCAGTAGACGACTATGGTCAAGTTTGGATTACGCCAAACATAAGTAGATATGCCCAAATTTTAAAACTTAAAACAACATATTATCTTGAAACAATCGATGATCCTAGTGAATTTTATGGAAATTTATTAAGTTATAAAATGTATAGTCTTAGAGTTATACTAGAAGGTAATTCTCTTTCTAAAGTAACAACAGGACTATGGACTGATGTTTGGAGTATTACGTTCGATGGTACAAATTCGGTAACTAAAGTAGAAAATTTGACCGATGCAATAGATAAAGGAAAATTAAATTTTGAAATAACAATAAATAAAAATTTGTTACTTCCAGCGTTTTTAAATAAAAGCAATGAACATAATACGTCTGAAGGTACTTTTACACCAAAAAATATTAATATATTTCCGTTGTTTGCTGTTGCTGGAAATACAAACTTTAGTTATGTTGATAATAAAAGTTTTACATTTACACAAACAGCATCAACAATTCCAACAATAACTGACCGTAAGTCAAAAACAGAAGGTGGACATAGTTGGTTTGGTCAATATAGGCAAGATTTGTCTTATCCTATAATAAGTCAAAATGGAGCAGTTGCCGAATTGGCTCCAGTTGGAAGCGATATTGACTTATATACCGATGTCGATAAAACAACAAAAACAATAGATTGTTTTAATGGCGATTATTTTTCAGTAGAACATACATTACAAAAAGTATTTTTCGATGTCGATTATAGAATAAAACCAGAATATAAATTTGTTGGATATCACCATGTGACATCGTGGCAATATGCTTTATTTTGGGGCGGAATTTTTGTTGGAATAACTTCTGGAACTGACTCTGTTAATACAATTAATAGACTGTATATAAATAACGTTGCTAAACAACAAACAATATATTTATATTTGTTAATAACGAGCGATTATTCATTTAAACCAAAAGCAGTTTTAACAGATACAATGCTACCACCGACTGAACAGCTACCGTCTGCAGATGTTACAAATGATATAATCGATGTAACAACTTCTGGGTCGCAAGCTGGTTCTGCCTATAGAGTGTCGATTTTTGATATATTATACCAATTTTTATGGATTATAATTACGATAATCATAATAGTTGCCGTTGTAGCTGTATTAATATTTCTAATAAAAACAAAAATGTTTAAAAAAATTAAAATAAAGACAACAACAAAAACAACATCTAAAAAGTTTAAAAACAAAGTCAAAATAATAACAATTTTAACAATAGCAACAATAGTAATAATTTCTTCCATTATTATAATATTCAACCTAATTTAAATTAAATCTTTTTTTTCTATTTTACAACGATATTTATCGTTTTATTCGTTATATTCTTATAATGATAAATCTTATAAATTAATAAATGATAAATGACAAAATAACAAAATAAAAAAAATATATAAAAAAAATATAAATATATATATTAATACAATATTAACCACACATAATTTTATTTATAATAACAAATTAAAAGAAGATAATCAAATTGTACAAAATACTAAGCGAAAAAGATAAGAAAATAATAAAATATTATATCTATACAACAATTTCCTTCTTAATTATCGGTATAACATTAATCATAATTGGATATAATGCCAATTATTTTATAGAAGATATATCTTTAGAATACACAGTACAACAAATAACAATTCGTTTTGGACTTGCTTTCGTATTAATTTTCGTATGTTTAACAGTATACTTTATAGCAACTAAATTAAAACATATTGAAGTAGACGTAGACTATAAATACAAAGACAAATCAATAATGTACATTTTAGAGAATTATCCACTATACAATCTATTTAATATAACCAGAATAGTTGCCAGTTTTACCATTTTCATCAATTTTTGGATTGGACTATCGATAACAATTTTATTTGATATGGTCGACAATATATTTATAGATAAAGAAGTTAAAGGATGTTTAAGCAGAAGAAAAATAGATAAAATAGTTGACTTATTTACATCAATACCTATATTTATATATTCTTTAATATATTTAACAGACATATCTCCGTTTATTATCGTTTTCTTTGCTTGGAAAACAATTGGTACAATATCTTTTATTATACATAAAAAATTAGCATATAACATTTTATTTCCAGACGCATTCTTAATATTAGTTATATTCAGAAAAATAATTTCGGACTTTTACTTTGATTACAATTATTTATTCTACAACAATATCGATACGTTATATATTGTAACGTTTACAATAAGCTTCAGTTTCGTTGTTCAAATATTAATCGATTTTGTAATTGTAAGAATAAAATTCGCAAATTTAACAACTAAGAACGTAATTACCAAACACTCTATAAAATATTTAAATTTAATTTTATTGGTTTCAATCTTGGTTTTTTCATCGATTTTCATATATTTCTTTTTTGACCCAATTCCAGCTAAATTAGTTGTTAAAGTTAAAAACACAAATGGAGATCCGATAAATAATGCCTTAGTCGAAGTGTATAGACCAGGATTTCATAAATTTGCATATACCAATTCATTTGGTGTTGCAAAATTCATTGTTGACGGTTTTCATACTTATGATATAAAAATAACACACAAAGACTATATGACAATATATGATCAATTTTACATTTGTTTACATAAATGTTTACATTATATTATGTTAAACAAAACCGTTCCTTTTATAAATTTATCTCTAAATACCATTAGTTCAAATATTACAATAAATCAAAATGAAATTGTCAATATTACTAGTGTTTCAAATTCAACGTCTTTAATTCATTTATATATTAATAGTTCTGAAATTGCAACTAATAAAACAATTGTTCATATACAATATAACTTTACAAATTATGGAATATTTAATATATCATCAATTGTATTTGCAAATGATAATTATACAAAAAGAAGAACAACGCTGTTTGTTAATGTATCTAAAACAGTCAATAAAACATATTTTCTAAATTTGTTTCTTAATTCTAATACAACAGACATCGTAATAAATCAAGATGAAATAGTAAATATAACGGCCGTTTCAAATTCAACAAACAATATAACGCTATATATAAACAATATTGAAATTGGAAAAAATGTTAGCAAAATTACAGCATTTGTAAATTTTACAACATCAGGAAATTATAATATAACGGCCATTGTAATAATACCTTCTAATACAACATTGTCCATAACATTACTAGTTATCGTGAATCAAACCGATTTAATACCAAATAGTTCAAATACAAACATTCCATTTATAATATTCTTATTAACGTTTGTTATTGGATCGACTAGTGGGGTTGGTTTATCGATCATTTACTATGTGAGAAAAAAAGAAGAAATTAACAAAAACGACATGAGTATAATTGAAGATAAAATGTTCCACAATAAAAATCCAAATAAAATAAAAAAATGGTTAAAAAATAAAGTTAGTGGAAGTGAATAAAAATAAAATTAAGACCAAATTATGATGTTGTTGAAAAAACAAAAGCAGAATATAAAAAATATAAAACTTTTTTCAATAGACCCGATATTTTTGACTTTATAAGTTATATTTTCATGCTTTTGTTTATGATTTCAATATTTATGAATATAACCAACTTAGTTTCACCAATGCCAGAAGCAAGGGATGAAGCTATAACATTACTAGGAATAATGGGGCTTGGGTTTGCTGGTATTGCTTTTAAAAATATATATGACACGGCCGACATAAAAATAGGAAAAAACATTATACACGAAACATTAACAGAAACCGTATACGAAAGACTAGGCAAAAAATCGTTTACAGGAATGTTATGGAGTTTATTTTGGTTTGCAGTAAATTTTGGTGTTTCTTCGGTATTAAGTTACTTTATATTTGGTATTGGATTTAATGCAAATATCTTAGGTGTTTGGGGTGAAAAATTTACATCGGCCATGTTGAGCAGTGTTTCTGAAGAATTATTCTTTACATTTGCATTACTACCAATATTATGTTCTGAACTAGGTGTTTTAGGAGTACCTATAAACGTATTAATATTTGTTGCTTATCATGGAATCGTTTATCATCAATTTACACAATTATTATATATTGGAATAATTAGAACTGTTTACAGTGTAACTTACTTGTTTCATAGAAGACTAACGCCATCTATTTTAGCACATTTTTTAAACAACGTTTTGGTTTCATTTGGAGCATAAATACATAAATAATATATAATATAAAAAGCAAAATTTATTATAAAAAAAATAAAATAAATTGGCGATAAAATTGTCATTTAAAGAAAAATTAAAAAACGAATACGACAAAATCAAGAAAACAATGCTGAATATAAAAGAAAAAAAAGGGACGATAACTAAAATAAATGACGAACTAAAACAAATACTTAAAACAGATTTAGGAAAAATATTTATTATTTTTTCTTTGATGTTAACTGTATTTATCATAGTACCTGCGTTCATGCCAATGTACTATCAAATAGCTGTTGTTATTTCTAATTGGATTACAACTGAATTATATGGTAGTGGTATTTTTTCAATTATTATCGTTATAGCACTAATAGCAATAATTGTTACCGTTTTTGGAACTTTTTCTGGTGTTTTTATTATTATAATTGTAACAATCTTAATATTTTATATATTAAAAAGGTTAAACATTACTGTAATTAGGTCAAAAAAACAGAAATATATAATGTACTTAATGGCAATAGCTGGTGCAATAACTGGAATTGCAATTGGATATTTCCTTGTGTTTCCAACAATAATTATTAATTTTCAACAAATTCCTGCAATATATCCAAGTGACTTAGCGACAATGATTGCTAACTTATGGCAATATTCTACATTAGCCGTAAGCATATACGGCGTTATCTGGATTTCGTTAATGTTAGCATTTGCATACATATTTATATTAATAAATGATTTAGCATTTTATATATACAGAAAATATAAACACATAAAATTAAGACCAGCAATAAAAACAGTTAAAATGACAACAAAACAAAAAACGGTGTTTTACGTAATATTTATAATAGTTACTTTAATATTGTCTATATTTCTAATATACACGGTTGCAATGAAACCAACAATTGTTAGATCAACAATTATAAAAAATGACACCGTCTACAATTTGCCCGAAAATTGTACTATTGATATAATTAGTTTTGAAATATTTGTACATCACACACAAACGCCACAACAAATATATAACTTATTGGGCAACATTACAGATCCATCGTTTTTATTATTCATTAATACAATTCTATATAATTATCCAATAAATACCGTTATCGACCCAACTATTCCTTCTAATTACAGTTTTAATTATTATATTACAACGCAAATACCAAGAGGATATAACATAATTGGCTATGGAATAATATTTGAAATAGACAACAAAACAGATGGTTCAACAGTTGGCGTTGGCTTTAATTTTAAATATCTTTCGGCAACAGATCCATATATCTGCGGAATATTCAGTAAAACCTTGATAATTAATTCATTTTCGTATAACGCAACGACAAATCAACTAGATTCTACATATGTATTATTCGAACAATTTTTATTACAAGACTTACTCTTCTATCCCTAATTTTCTTGTTTTTTTTTTTGTTTTTTAAATAAAATTATTTTAAAATTTTTTTTGAATAAAAAATAATAAAATTATTTGGTTTTTTTATTTTGAAAAAATATTTTATAAATAAAATTTTCTATTTTTCATTTACTTTTTTTTTTTA
>Ga0164318_10002668_pt1 | contig 16653 bp, 12 predicted proteins | sample GuaBasSedimGuay9_FD_113734 | JGI IMG/M metagenome (GOLD analysis project Ga0164318, IMG submission 113734) | Subseafloor sediment microbial communities from Guaymas Basin, Gulf of California, Mexico - Guay9, Core 4571-4, 0-3 cm | ecosystem: Environmental > Aquatic > Marine > Hydrothermal vents...
CGTTCCGGCCCACCTTCAGGGTGCCGCGGGTGGTGCCGCTGTTCGGCGCGGTGGGCAGCGGGCTGATGATGTACTTCATAAGCCCGGTGGCGTTCCTCGTGGCGGTGACGGCCACGGTGGCCATCTACCTCTACCTGCTCAAGCGGGGGCTGGAGGCGCCGTTCGGAGACGTCCGCGCCGGGCTCTTCACGGCGCTGGCGGAGTGGTTCGCCCGCATTGTGGCGAAGATGCCGCGCCACCACCGCTCGTGGCAGCCGAAGCTGCTCGTGCCGCTGGAGAAGCCGGAGGAATCGAGGGCCGACCTGCTGCTGGCGCGGGACATCGCGGCGCCCGGCGGCAGTATAACCGCCTTTCACATAACCTCGGAGAACCACGAGGAGGCGAACCGCAAGCTGAACGAGCTCATGGAGTGCATAGAGGGCGAGAGGGTGTTCACCAACTCCATCGTGGCCGACGCGCCGGACTTCCTCTCCGGCGCGGTGGTGCTCGTACAGGTGGTGAGGAGCATGGCGGTCCGGCCGAACACGCTGTTCTTCACCATCGGCCGGCGCGGGGAGAGCGACGTGCTCGCGGAACGGCTGCTCCAGGTGGCCGCCGACGAGGAGCTGGGGGTAATCCTGCTGGGGCGGCATCCGAAGGCGGCCTTCGGGCTTCAGCGCTCCATAAGGGTGTGGCTTCACGAGCGATCGCCGGACTGGAACCTGGACGACAGTCCCGTCAACTGGAACCTCGCGCTGCTGGTGGCGATACGCCTCGCCCGCCGCTGGGACAGCCTCATCCAGCTCGTCACGGTGGTGAAGACCGCCAGGGAGACCGACAGGGCCTCCGCCTTCCTCGAGGAGCTGTTCGAGAGAGCCCGCCTCCCCTACGACACCACCTACACCGTGGAGGTGGGGGACTTCTCGCGGGCGGTGACGCAGCTCCCGCACGCCGATCTCAACATATTCGGGATAGGGGAGAACCCCGACGTGGGTGATTTCCGCCGCATCGTCGAGGAGACGGGGTCGTCGTGCCTCTTCGTGAGGGACTCGGGTTTCGAGAGCGCTATAGACTGACGGCACGCCCACCCGGAGGTGGAAGATGGGCGGCGCTCGCATCCGCGCCGGAACGTCGGGATGGAACCGCCCGGCGTGGCGCGACACTTTCTATCCCCCCGGCCTCCCGCAGGAGCGCTTGTTGGCCTGGTACGCGAGACACTTCGACACCGTGGAGATATGGCGCACGAGCTACCGCGCGCCGGGGGCGGACACCGCGCGCAAATGGCGCGAGGCGGTGGGGGAGGACTTCCGCTTCTGCCTGCGGTATCCCCGCCCCGCGGCGGAGTCGCTGGAGGCGGACGAGGCGGCGGATTTCCACGCCTTCGCCCTCGAGCTCGGCGGGAACGCCGGCCCGTTGCTGCTCACGCTCGACAGGCGGTGGGGGGCGCGGAACGCCGCGTTCGTGGAGCGTTTCATAGAAAGGGTGCCGGACGGTCTCAGGGTGGCGGTGGACGGGCGAGATCCGGAGGTGTTCACCCCCGGCGTCAGGGCGGCGATAGCCGCGCGGGGGTTCGGCAGGGTGTGCGGCGGCGACGAGTATCCGCCGCCCCGCGCGGGACCGCTGCTCGTGTGCGTGTTCGGCCGGAGGGGGGAGGCGGGGACGGCGAGCTGGGCGGCCCTGGTCCGGCGGCTGGGGGACGTGAGCGAGTTCTACGGCCTCTTCACCGACGAGTGGGAGGGCTTCGCTCCCCTGTCCGCCCTCCAGTTCGGCCTGGCGGCGGGAGCGGCCGTCCGCGACTGGCGCGGGAGGCCCCCGGAGGACGACGGAAGGCTCTTCTGAGACTTGACAAACCGCCCAAGCCGGGTATCATCCCGCACGTGAAGGCCACCATAGCTCAGCCGGTAGAGCAGCGCTTTCGTAAAGCGCAGGTCCTCGGTTCGAATCCGAGTGGTGGCTCCAGAGGAACGTGAAGGCCCCGCCCCGCGCGGGGCCTTTTTTCGTCACCCGGCCGAAAGGAGGGATGCGATGCCCGAGCCCAAGGGGTTCCTTCTGCTTCACGACCGGATGGGATTCGAGTTCCTCGTGCGGGCGTCCGCGGTGAACGGGGTGATAAACACCGGCACCTTCGTCCAAGTGGTGCTCGCCGGGATGAACGAGCCCGTCAAGGTGAAGGAGGAATACGGCGAGGTGGTGGAGGCCCTGCAGCGGGCGCTCCTTGACAGTTGAAATGCAGGGGGGTAATATCGTAACGGACGGCGGTTTCCCCGTCGAAAGGACCGACTGACCGAGATGCTGAGCGCTATCCAGATAATGGTGGCCGCAGGAATGGCCCTGACGGGACTGTTCTTCGTCGGCCTTTCCGTCTATCTCCTCGGGCGGGGAGTGTGGCTGTGGCGCACCGGCAAATGCTCGTCGGTCTTCGCGGGGAGGTCGCCGCTGTTCGTGCTTTCCGTCCACGGCTTCGCCCTCGTGCTGCTGATAAGCTACTACTACGCCTCCCGCATCGAACCCGCCACGCTCGTCGTCAGCCGCTACGAGCACGGCTCGCAGAAGGTCGCCGAGCCCGTCAGGATAGCCCTCGTGAGCGACCTGCTGTGGCCGAGCGCGGTGGTGAGCCTGGAGGAGATAAGGAAGCGCATCAACGCCCTCAATCCGCAGGTGCTTCTCGTCGCCGGCGACATGGTGGCCAACGGCGGCGACCCCAAGGAGGTGGGGGCCATGCTCCGCGGGGTGGCGGCGGGCTGGAAGATGGGCTGCGTGGGCAATCACTGGCCGGAAGGGGACCGGGAGGCATACGAGGCCGGAGGGGTGGAGACGCTGGAGGACAGGGACGTTTTCCTTCGAGGCCGCGGCTGGACGCTCCACGTGACCGGGCTCGGCAGGTTCGGAACGCCCTCGGACTTCGACCACGACGAGAAGGCGCTGGAGCTGCTTCTCACCCACACGCCGGAGCGCGTCCCGGAGGCCGCCGCGGCGGGCTTCGAGCTCTACCTGTGCGGCCACACCCACGGGGGCCAGGTGCGGTTTCCGTTCGCCCCCAACTTGTTCGTGCCGGGCAAACTGGGGTGGCTGTATCCGCTCGGCAGGCACTACGTGAAGGACATGACGGTGATAGTCACCAAGGGCATAGGGATGCTCGAGAAGCGGATTCCCAGGATACGCTTCATGTGCAACCCGGAGATATGCCTCGTCGAGATAACGCCCGCCGGGCCGCCCAGGGTGGAGAGGGGGAAAGAAGGCGGCGAAACGGGAAACGACGCCGCCGGGAGAGAGTAGTATGAAGGGGACGGTGCGCCCTCGTTTCCTCGTTCGCGACCGGAGATGGACGAAATGACGAAGAAACTCGCCCTCGTCGTTTTCCTCGCCTTGTCGGCGGTCTTCGCGGTCTCGGTCTGCCGGCCTCCCGCCGTGCGCTGCGAGGAGCAGAAAAAGGAGAGCCTGAGCGAGAAGGACCGCCGCGCCCTGCTGAAGCAGGCCGGAATCTTCATGCGGCAGAAGAAGTACGCGGAGGCGCTGCAGCTTCTGCTCCGGGTGCTCAGCTACCGGCCGGACGACGGGGGTACGTGGTACAACGCCGCCTGCTGCGCGGCGAGGCTGAAGGACGCCAAGAGCGCCCTGCTCTACCTTCAGCGGGCCTTCGAGAACGGCTATGTGGACTTCGCCTGGGCGCAGAAGGACCCCGACCTCGAGTACATAAGGAACACGGCCAAGTTCAAGGCGCTGCTGCGCAAGAAGAAGAAGTACTACAAGGCGGCCAACGAGCTGCGCATGAAGCGCGTCTCGGAGTACTACGGCCAGATGTACAAGGTGAAGGTGTATCCGGACGAGCGGATAATCTTCGTGAGCGACGTCGAGGAGAGCAAGTACAAGCGCCTGCTGGACATTATCCACCGCGTGAACCTGAACCACTTCAAGCGCCTCTTCCGCCACAAGCCGGAGGTGTACAACATAGTGCTGTGTCCCTCCAGCAAGGAGGAATACAACAAGCACTTCCCGCCCATGAACGTGCTGGGCGTCTTCATGCCGGCCACGAAGACGCTGTTCGTGGACCTGAACGTCGGCGAGGGCACGCTGGTGCACGAGTACACCCACGCCCTGCACTTCGCCGACCAGGACGCGCTGGGCCAGAGGCACCCGATATGGATAGTGGAGGGTTTCGCCACGCTGTTCGAGAACTCCAGCTTCTTCGGCAGCACCCAGCTCAGGCCGCGGCACGGCTTCAGGCTCATGGTCCTCGCCAAGATAATAGGCACGCCTTCCTACGTGCCGCTCAAGACGCTCATGAAGATGGACCACCGCCGCTTCATGGCGCGGGCGGGCGCGTGCTACGCCGAGAGCAGGCTCGTGATGTACTGGCTCTACCGCAAGGGCCTGCTCAGGAAGTTTTACTATCACTATACCCGCAACTACCGGACGGATCCGACGGGCATATTCAGCCTCGAGCAGGTCACCGGCAAGCCGCTCGACGAGTTCGAGAAGAGCTGGCAGTCCTTCGTGCTGCGCGAGGCGCGGGGGGTGTTCGACCAGAAGGTGAAGCTGGGCGTGAAGCTCACCATGGCCGCGCTGAACTGCCTGGTGTTCGAGGTGGAGGAAGGTTCGCCTGCGGACAAGGCCGGAATAAAGCCCGGCGACGTGCTCTATTCCTACAACGGCAAGCGGCTGCGGTCCAGCGCCGACCTCACCGAGGTGCTGTCGCGCGAGAGGCCCGGCGACAAGGCAAAGATAGTGCTGCTCAGGGACGGCGAGAAGGTGGAAGTGGTGGTTCAGTATCCCAAGGAGGAGCGGAAGCCCGGCACGGGATACCTGGGCATCGCCTCCAAGCCCGTCGAGGGCGGCATCCTCGTCGCCAGGGTGGTGAAGGACTCGCCCGCCGACAAGGCCGGAATAAAGCCCGGCGACGTGCTGGTGGAGGGAGACGGCCAGCGCCTCGAGACGGCGGCCGACTTCAAGGCGCTCATGGCGACGAAGTGCCCCGGCGACCGGGTGAAGTTCGTGGTGAAGCGCGGCGAGCGGACGAAGCGCATAAAGGTGAAACTGGGGGCGCGTCCCAAGGTGCGCCCGGGCGTCAATCCCGGGGTGTGAGCCTCACAGGCCCTTCTTCATCCAGGACAGCAGTATTCCCACCCGCCTGTCGGCGGAGTCGTACAGCACGAAGTCGTTGACTCCGTCGCTGTTTATGTCCATTATGCCGAAGTGGTGGAAGCGCGGCGTCCTCAGCACCGCCGTCGGGCGCATCGAGAACAGGTCCTTGCGGCGTCCGGTGTTGCGGTAGATGAACAGGACGTCCCCCTTCTCCGTGCTCTCTCCCCGCACCATGAGGTCGTTCCTGCCGTCGCCCGTGAAGTCGTACATCACGGTCATCATGGTCTGGACGTAGTCGAATATCCTGTCCTGGAATATCTCGAAGGTCTTTATCTCGTAGTGGACGCGGACGTCCTTCGTGTAGCCCTTCCTGTTGTCGTAGCGGTTCCTCTTCTTGTCGAAGAAGTACACGCACACCTCGCCGCGTATGTCGCCGCGGTTTATCTGCACCCAGTTCGCCACCTCGGTTATCTTGTAGTCGGTGTCGAACATGAATATGTCGAGCGCGCCGTCGCCGTCCAGGTCGGCGAGCTGGGCCTCGAACAGGAAGTTCTCGCCCACCACCTTGTTGTCGGGCAGGTCCTTGTCGGGGTCTATGGCGTACAGGTCGCGCTTTCCGTCCCCGAAGTATATCTTCACGTCGCTCTTCATGGCGCCGGTGCTCCAGGGCCGGTACTGGGAGACGCGGTCGAGTATGCCGTCGCCGTTCACGTCCGCGTACTCGTTCACCAGCTCGGTGACGGAGAGCGGCTTGCGCTCGGGCCGTTTCGCGCGGGGGGCGCGGAAGTCGTCGCGGCGGGGGAAGCCGCCGTGTTCGTCCTGCAGGAAGCCGAACACCTCGGCGAGCACCACGTCGCGCCGTCCGTCGCCGTTCACGTCGCGGCACTCGATGGAGGGCGCCTGGAGGTTAGTCCAGAGGTAGGGGGCGGAGGAGGAGTCCAGCGAGCGCACGGGCGGCCCGGAGGGTACGGCGGAGTCGAGCTCCACTATCACCGGCATTTCGAGGGTGTAGGAGGTCTCGAACCTGCCCTTGGGCCTCTGGATGAGGAGGAGCACGGACGAGAGGCGCGGCACGAACACGTCGTCCAGTCCGTCGCCGTCGGCGTCCATGCAGAAGTTCCAGGGACAGGGCCAGCGGCGGGCGTACATGTCGGTGCCGATGCGCGACAGGAACGGCGGCACCTTGGAGATGACGGCGGGCTCGGACAGCGAGCGCCTGTCGGCGGACAGCGTGCGAATCTTCACGCCGCCCGCGCCGAGCGTCACCACCTCCAGCCCCGGCGCGGGGTCCACGTCGCCCAGGTCCACCAGCCACTCCCCCTCCGGTATGGGGGCGGTGAGGTCCGGTTCGCGCGGGAACGCCCTGCCCTTCCGCTGGAAGAAGACGGACACGGCGCGCTCGTCCACGCGGAAGACGTCGAGCAGCGAATCGCCGTCCACGTCCGCGAGGGTGAAGTCCACCCGCGTGTCGGAGGCGAAGCCGGAGACCGGGAAGGTGAAATCGGGCTCCTCGGAGAAGCCGCTGTCAGGATGGTTGAAGAAGACGGAAAGGCCGGTGTAGGACGAGAGCACGATGTCGGACAGCGAATCGCCGTCGAGGTCCATCAGGCGCATGTCGCCGTCGGGTATGCGGAGCGGCTGGAAGGAGAGCCCGGCCTCCGCCCTTCCGGAGAGGAACAACAGCGCGAAGGCCAGTATGAGCGCGGCGGCGGCGATTCTTCCTGCGGTCCGGTGATGCGGCATTTCGGGCCTCCGTTGGGCGTCAGGTCACGTCGCGGCGGGAGAAGACGAAGGCGAGCACCGCGAGCGATACCACGGTGTAGCCCCCGCAGACCGCGAACATGGGTTTCAGCTCCCGCAGCCATTCGACGTGTATCTGTTCCCCTATGTTCAGCAACAGGCTGGTGGGCTCGCCGAGGTGGGCGGTGAGGGTGTAGGCGAACGAGAGGGAGAACAGGTCCAACACCTGCAGCAACAGGCCGAGCGTCACCGCCACCGCTATGGCCACGGACGAGCTCTCGAACAGCACCGCCAGCATCATCACGCAGGCGGACACCGCTATGAGCGGCACGAGCGAGAACAGCGCCGCGTACAGGAAGTGCGGCCACACCGTGGCGAGGGAGATGGTGGTGTAGCGGTCGAAGCGTATGGTCTCGAAGCCGTGCAGGCCGAGGGTGAGGGCGAACGAGACGGCGAAGATGAAAACCACGAGCACGGCGAGATACGCCAGCACCACGAGGAACTTGGCCGCGAGCAGCTCGAAGCGCCTGACGGGCATGGAGAGCACCGCCGGAAGGGTGCGGTTCACGTATTCCTGACCGGGCACCATGGCCGCGAAGACCACCGCCAGCACCGTGCCGACCGGGAAGACCGCGTAGTGGGCGAGTATGGCCATGAGGGTGTAGCCGGTGAGCTCGGCGTTGCGGTCGTTGTGCAAATGCTCGGGCACCACGCTCGCGAGCACGCAGCCCAGCGCCGCCACGAGCAGGCTGAACCACAGGTAGCGCCAGCGGAGGACCTTGGAGAGTTCGAAGGAAAAGAGCCTCGCAATACGCCGCATCATCGTCTCAGCGCCCTGTACCAGGAACGAACGGTAAGCAGGAAGAACAGCGCGGCCGAGCCCCCCAGGGGGGCCACCAGCCAGTCGCGGTCCATCGCGACGAAGACGGGTATTCCGGCGAGCAACGTTATGGTGATGGCCGCGAAAAAGAGGGTCGGCAGCAACACGACCAGCCGGTGCATCGAGACGTCGCCGGTCTTGAGGAAGGTGTCGCCGCGGTTGGTGCGTTCGAGGAGCTGCTCCAGCAGGCGGGGGATCTTCGCGAGCGTCTTGACGAACGAGGTCGCCTCCTTGAGGAACGACTGCGGGAAGGAAAGCGACTCCATCACGTGCTTGCGTATGTAGGGCGCGGCTATGTTTATGAGGTTCACGTTGGGGTCCAGCGCGGCGAGGTGCCCTTCGAGAATGGAGATCGTGCGTAAAAACAGCAGTATGTTCTGGGGGATCTGGAAGGACTGCACCTCGTGGAAGTAGCGGTGGAGGCGGCGGAGCCACTCGCCGAACTGCCGCCGGTCGCGGTATTCCTTGGGGCTTACGTCGCGGAACTCGCGGACGGCGAAGACCAAAAGCTCGCGCGTCTTGCGCTCGTCCTCGTCGAGCGATATGACGCCGAGCCTCCTCGCTCCCTCCACCATGCGGTCCACGTCGAAGTCTATCACCGCGCGGGCCATGTAGCGGAGGCTCTCGCGGGTGTCCTCGTCCAGGTCGCTGCAGATGCCGAAGTCCACGAAGACTATCCTGTCGTCGTCCGTGATGAAGATGTTGCCCGGGTGGGGATCGGCGTGGAAGAAGCCGTGCAGGAAGATCTGGGCGCTGTACACCTCGACGAGGCGCTCCACGATGCGGCGGCGGCGTTCCGGGTCCCTCTCGGCGGCGGCGAACTCGTTTATCTTCAGGCCGGTTACGAACTCCATGGTGAGCACGCGGGTCGTGGTGAAGTCCCACACGATGGAGGGCGAGAGCACGCGGCCGTCGTCCTCGAACAGCTTGCGGAAGCGCTCGGCGAACCGGCCTTCCTGCATGTAGTTGAGCTCGTTGTTTATCATGCGCTTGAACTCGTCGTAGAGCACATTCATGCGCACGCGGCTCTGGAGGGAGAAGAGGAAGAGGGCGAAGCGCAGGGCCCGCAGGTCCGCGTTCACTACGCCGTCTATGCCGGGATACTGCACCTTCACCGCAACCGTCCGCCCGTCGCGCAGAACGGCGCGGTGCACCTGGCCGAGCGAGGCGGAGGCGAGGGGCTCGCGCTCGAAAGAGGCGTAGAGCTCGTCCAGCGGACGGTTGAACTCGTTCTCGATGCGGCGGCGGATCGCCTCGAACGGCGCGGGCGGCACCTCGTCCTGGAGGCGGGAGAGGACGTTTATGTATTCCTCCGGCATTATGTCCGGCCGCGAGGATATTATCTGCCCTATCTTTATCAGGAGCCCCCGGTAGCGCACCGCCCGCCTGAAGAAGCGCTCCGCGAACTTCCGGTGCCGCTTCTTCAGCCCCGCCTGGTAGCGCTCCTCGCCCAGGAACGGCCCGAAGAGCCCCCAGGCGTAGTAGCTGAGCCATACCCTCAGCACGAACAGGGCGTTGAGGGGGTATCTCAAGAGCAACCGGAGCGAATCCAAGCGGACCTCCGTAGCCCGCGCGGGGCGGGGATCAGTTCTTCGTCTTCCTCTCGAGCCTCCAGCGGAGGTATGCCTCAATGAAGCCGTCTATGCCTCCGTCGAGCACCTTTCTCACGTCGGTCTCCTCGTAGCCGGTCCTGTGGTCCTTGACGAGGGTGTAGGGCTGGAGGACGTATGAGCGTATCTGGTTGCCCCAGGCTATCTCGCCGCGGTCGCCGAGCAGGGCCTTCAGCTCGGCGTCGCGCTGGGCCTCGTAGTAGCGCTGGACGCGGGAGGCGAGCTCGCGCATGGCTATCTCGCGGTTCTTGGTCTGGGAGCGCTCGTTCTGGCATTGCACCACTATGCCGGTGGGCAGGTGGGTTATGCGGACGGCGGATTCCGTCTTGTTGACGTGCTGGCCGCCGGGGCCTCCCGCGCGGTAGGTGTCTATGACGAGGTCCTTCTCGTCTATGGTCACTTCCACCGCGTCGAAGATGGGTATCACGTCCACGCTCGCGAACGAGGTGTGGCGGCGGGCGTTGGCGTCGAAGGGCGATATCCGCACGAGGCGGTGCACTCCGGCCTCGGAGCGCAGGTGGCCGTAGGGGTAGAAGCCCTTAACCTCGAGCGTCACGCTCTTTATGCCCGCTTCCTCGCCGGAGAGCAGGTGGGTGCGCTCGTACTCGTAGCCGTGCGTCTCGAGCCAGCGGACGTACATTCGGAGCAGCATCTCCACCCAGTCGCAGGACTCCGTGCCCCCCGCCCCGGCGTGGATGGAGAGTATGACGTTGCGGTGCTCGTTCTCGCCGGACATGAGGGTGAGTATCTCGAAGCGGGCCACCTCGTCTGCGAGGGCGCGGACCTCGTCGGCGAACTCCTCGCGCAGGGAGTCGTCGTCCTCGGCGGCGACGAGCTCGAGAAACTCGCGCTGCTCCTCTATGCGGGCGGTGAGGTCCTCTATCTCGGCGACCGCCTTCTTGAGCGAGCTGAGCTCCTCCACCAGCGGGTGGGCGGCGGCCGGGTCGTCCCAGAAGCCGGGGGCGCCCATCTTCTTCTCCAGCTCGGCGATGCGGCGCTTCTTGCCCTCCACGTCGAGCGTCTGGTGGAAGGAAGCGAGGGTCTCCGCCATGGAGGCTATCCTGGCCCTCAACTCGGTGAGCTCAACCATCGTTGCTCTCCCTTCCGGCGGGCGGAATTATCCTGACCTTGCGGCCCTCAACGACCACCCTTCCCTGCGCGAGCAGCTCTATCACGCGCGGGAGGAGCACCCTCTCGGCGCGCCTGACGCGGGCGGCGAGGGTGGCGGGGGTGTCGTCGTCGCGGACCCTCACCGGATGCTGGGCGATTATCGGCCCGTGGTCGTAGTGCTCGTCCACGAAGTGCACGGTGCAGCCCGACACCTTCACGCCGTGCTCGATGACGGCGCGGTGCACGCGCTCCCCGTACATGCCCTTCCCGCCGAAGGCGGGAAGGAGCGCGGGATGGACGTTGATTATCCTGTTGCGGTAGTGCGGCGGCGGGGCGTAGTAACACAGGAACCCGCCGAACACCACGTAGTCGGGGGAGGCGGCGTCCAGCTCGGCGGTCAGCGCCCTGCTGAACGACTCCGCGTCCGGGTGGTCCTTGACGCGGACGACCGCCGTCGGTATCCCGGCCTCGCGGGCTATCTCCAGTCCCCCCGCCTTCGAGCGGCTCGACACCACCTTCACCACGCGGGCGGGCAGGCCGCGTTCGATGCGCCTGAGCAGGTTCAGGAGGGTGGTTCCCCTCCCGGAGAGGCAGAAGGCGAGGCGGAGGACGCGGGGGCTCATTCGGCGGCCTCCTTCACCACCGCCACGCAACGGGCGCAGAGGTCGGGATGGGCCGGGTCGAAGCCCACCTCCGGCCTGTGGTTCCAGCAGCGGGCGCACTTGGCCCAGGCGGCCCGCTTTGCGGCCACCGACACGGCGGGGAGGTCGGGATCGGGCTCCAGGCCGTCGGGCGAATCGGCAAGCGTCACCTCAGCGGTCTTGAACAGGTCGGCGAGCTCGCCGCCGAACGAGCGCAGCAGCTCGGCGAGCGCGGCGTCGGAGGCGTGCACCGTAACCGCCGCTTCCTCGGTGCGCTTGAGCTCTCCCGCGGCGCGGAGCGCTTCGAGCCTGCGGCGGACGGCGTAGCGGATGCGGAACAACTCGTCGAAACGGGCGGCGAGGTCGCGGTCGGCCCACTCGGCGGGGAGGTCGGGCCAGTCGGAGAGGTGGACGCTCTCGGGCAGGGAGGGATCCATCGCCCGCAGGTGCTCCCATATCTCCTCGGCGGTGTGCGCGAGGACGGGGGACACCATGCGCACGAGGGCGCTCGCGAGCTCGAACAGCACCGTGCGCGCCGCCCGCCTGGAGGGGGAGTTCGCCCCGTCGCAGTAGAGGCGGTCCTTGATGATGTCGAAGTAGTCCGACGAGAGCGTGACGTCGCAGAAGGTCCGGAAGTCCTGGTAGAACCGGTGGAACTCGAAGTTCTCGTAGTGCCTGCGCGCCCGCTCGGCGAGCTCGTGCAGGCGGGCGAGGGCCCAGCGGTCGAGCGGCTTGAGCTCGGAGTACGGCAGCGCCTCGCCGGGCGTGAAGCCGGACAGGTTGCCGAGCATGAAGCGGAAGCAGTTTCGTATGGCGAAGTACGACGAGTTGAGGCGGCCCACCACGTCCTCGGAGAAGAGGACGTCCTCGCGGTAGTCCACCGACGATATCCAGAGGCGGACGACGTCGGCCCCGAACATCCTCACGCAGTCGTGCGCGGCGGTGACGTCGTACTTGCTCTCCTTCTTCTTGCGGGACTTGGAGAGCTTCTGGCCCCACTCGTCCACGATGAAGCCGTGCGTTATCACCGTTTCGAAGGGCGGTTCGTCGTAGGCGGCCAGCGCGGGCAGCAGCGAGAGCTGGAACCAGCCGCGGTGCTGGTCGGTGCCCTCGAGGTACACGTCCGCCGGGAAACGGAGCTGGGGATGCCTCATCACCACCGACCGGAAGGACGAGCCGCTCTCGAACCACACGTCGAATATGTCCTTTTCCTTGGTGAAGGACGAGCCGCCGCAATGCGGGCAGCGGAAGCCCTCGGGGAGGAAGTCGGCGGGCGAGGCGTCGAAGTAGCCGTCGGCCCCGTGCTCCCTCACGAAGGCGCGGACGGCGTCGAGCATCTCGGAGTTCACCACGGTGGAGCCGCAGGAATTGCAGTAGAGGGCCGGAATGGGCACGCCCCAGACGCGCTGCCGGGAGATGCACCAGTCGGGCCGGTTGGTTATCATGGAGGATATGCGGTCCTCGCCCCAGGCGGGCACCCAGCGGGTCTTCTTCACCGCCTCGAGCATCCGCCCGCGCAGGTTCTCGTGGTCCACCGACACGAACCACTGGGGGGTGGCGCGGAAGATGACGGGGTTCTTGCACCGCCAGCAGTGCGGGTAGGAATGGGAGAGCGAACCCGACGCGGCGAGCAGCCCCAGCGACCGCAGGTGCTCCACGATGAGGGGATCGGCCTCGTGCACGTTCATGCCCTTCCAGAGCGGGACCTCGTCGGTGAAACGCCCCTTCTCGTCCACCGGGCTGATGATGGGGAGGTCGTTCTCCACGCCCGCCTGGTAGTCCTCGGCGCCGTGGCCTGGCGCTATGTGCACCACGCCCGTGCCGTCCGTCACGGTGACGAACGGGGCGGCGATGACGCGGCCGGTGCGGTCGAGGAAGGGATGGCGGTAGGCGAGCCCCACCAGCGCCTCGCCCTTGGCCCTCCCGAGGATCTCGACGTTCTCGAAGCCCGTCGTTTCCTTCACGGTTTCGAGCAGCGAGGAAGCCGCGAAGGTGATCCCGCGCTCCACGGAGGGAGAGGAGAACCTGAAGAGGACGTATTCCACCTCGGGGTTCACGGCCGCGGCCACGTTGGCGGGGAGCGTCCAGGGGGTGGTGGTCCATATCAGGACGTAGGCGGGGGAGTCGTCCTCCACTCCGAACGCCCGCGCGAGCCCTTCGGCGCCGGGGAACAGCACGTGGATGGAGGGGCTCGCAATGTCGGCGTATTCGAGCTCGGCGTCGGCGAGGGCCGTTACGCAGTGCATGCACCAGTGGATGGACTTCAGCGCCCTCCCCACGTAACCGCGCTCGAACATGCGCTGGAAGACCTCGAGGACGCCTTCCTCGTAGGAGGGGGTGAAGGTGAGATAGGGGTTGTCCCAGTCGGCGAAGACGCCGAGCGCCCTGAACTGCTCGCGCTGGAGGTCTATGAACTTCTCCGCGTAGGCCCGGCAGCGGCGGCGTATCTCGGAGGGGGAGGCGGTCTCGCCCAGCTCGCGGGCGGCGGTGATCACCTTGTGTTCGATGGGCAGGCCGTGGCAGTCCCAGCCCGGCACGAAGGGTGCGTCGTAGCCGCGGAGGGTGAAGTACTTCACCACGAAGTCCTTGAGTATCTTGTTCATGCCGGTGCCGATGTGCACGCCGCCGTTGGCGTAGGGGGGGCCGTCGTGCATGACGAACTTCGGAGCGCCCTTCCGGCGGCGGCGGATGGCGGAGTATATGTCCATCTCGCGCCACCGCTTCTGGATGAGGGGCTCGCGGGCGGTGAGGTTCGCCTTCATCGAGAACGAGGTCCTAGGCAGGTTGAGCGTCTTCTTGTAGTCCATGCGGTTTCTCCTGGATGGCGCCCTCCGGGGGCCGGTTCAACCGGCGCCGCGTTCGGCGAGGGCCTTCTTGAAGCGTCCGGCGAACGCCGGGTCCACGAGGACCGTCTTCTCCCTGGAGGCGGCGCCCGACGCGATGGAGAACGCCTTCTTAGGCAGGCCGAACTCGGCGGCCAGCAGTTCCACCAGCGCCTTGTTCGCCCTGCCCCCCACCGGGGGCCGGGTCACGGCGGCGTGCAGGACGCCGTCGCGCACCCCGAGCAGGGCGTCGCGCGACGAGCGCGGCTTCAGCCTCACCCGGAAGGACAGTCCCTTCGCGGAGGAGCGGAGCTCGAGGCTCACAGCGCCCCCCGGTAGAGGACGGAGCCCACCCGGACGAGGGTTGCGCCTTCTTCCACGGCCACCTCGTAGTCCTGGCTCATGCCCATGCTGAGGTGGCGGAAGGAATCGCCCAGCCCGAAGCGGCGGGCGAGGGAGTCGCGAAGCTCCCTGAGGGCCGCGAAGATCGGGCGGGTCTTCTCCGCGTCGTCCACCACGGGGGCCATGGTCATCAGGCCGAGGGGACGGAGGGAGGGCAGTCCGAGGGCGTGCTCCAGCGCGGTCTCCACTTCGCCGGGGGCGAAGCCGTACTTCGTCTCCTCGCCGGACAGGTTCACCTCGAGCAACAGCGGCGCGGGCGAGGAGGGAGAGGCGTGTCCGGCCAGCGCGTCGAGCAGGCGGACGGAATCCACCCCGTGCACGAGCACCACGGCCGGCAGCACTTTCTTCACCTTGTTGCGCTGCAGGTGCCCGATCATGTGCCAGCGGACGGATGCGGGCAGGCGCTCCCTCTTCTTCAGGAGCTCCTGCACCCTGTTCTCGCCGAGGTCGAGCAGCCCGAGCTCCGGCAACAGGGCGGCCTGTTCCGGCGTGAGGTACTTCGTGACGGCCACGAGCGTCACCGAGGACGGGTCGCGGCCCGCGCGGGCGCAGGCGTCCGCTATGGCGGCGCGCACCGCATCTATGTTTTCGGCAAGGCGTTCTCTCTCCATGACGAACCGGGTATTCTACAGGGTTTGGGGGGGGAATACAAGCAAAAGGCGGCCTCAGGGGGAGGTCTCGAGGCGGGCTGCGAGGACGGCGGAGAGGTGATATTCGGGGGTCAGATAGTCGTTCGAGCGGAGGTTGAACCGGAGCATTCTCACGGCGCCGTCCGTGCGCCCGCGGCCGTAGAGGACGAGCGCGAGGTAGAAACACGCCACCGTCCGCTGCGGGGGGCGTATGGAGGGGGGACGCGCCGAGGGGTTGGGGGCGTTCAGCGCCTTCTCCAGCACGGCGGCCAGCTTCGCGCGCGAGGGAATCTTCGCCAGCCCGGCCACGGCGGAACGAAGCGCCGTCTCGTCCTTCGCCAGAGCGGCCCGCGCCACGTCCACCAGCAGGCGGTCGGCCGGGTCCGCAAGGAGGGAAACCACCCTCTCGGCGTCTTCAAGGGCGAAGGCGGGATCGAGCAGGGCGAGCTGGGCGCGGAAGAGCACCCAGGCGGGATCGGGCTTCCAGCGTATGGCGGTCTCCAGGCGGGACACGGCTATGGCGGTGCGGCCCGTGGCGAACTCCAGCAGCGCCAGGCCGTACCAGGCGGGAGCGTAGCCTATGTCGTCGTCGAGCAGGAAGCGCAGGCGGGAGCGCGCGGCATCGAAACGGCCCCGGGCGAGGTCGGTCATCGCCAGGACGTAGTTGGAGAGGGGGTCCATGTCGAAGGCGGCCAAGGCCGTCATGGCCGCGGCGCGCGCGCCCTTCACGTCGCGGAGGGTGAGGAGGGCCGCCGCGAGCGAGCGGGCGGCGGTGAAATCCCCCGGCGAGCTGTCGAGCGCCCGGCGGTAGTAGGAAGCGGCCCCTCTCATGTCCCCCTCGGAACGAGCGGCGTCGCCGAGCACGACGAGCGCGGGCGCGTAGTCCGCCTTCCGTTCGAGGGCCGCCTCGGCGTAGCGGCGGGCGGCTTCGTAGTCGCCGTTGCGGAGCCACGCCTCGGCCAACCGGAACAGGGGATAGGGGTCCTTCGGCGTGAGGCGGGCCGCCTCGAGGTAGTCCTTCTCGGCTTCCTGCATCAGCCCGATGGCGGCCTTGAAGTTGGCCCTCTCCACCCACGCGCTGGCGAACGAGGGATCGGCCGCCACCGCCTCGTCGAAGAGCTGGGCGGCCACCTGTATCTCGCCGGACTCGAAGGACAGTATGGCGAGGTTCACCAGCGCCACGGTGAGGGTGGGGTCGTGGTTGTAGGCGGTGCGGTAGTCCTCCATCGCCTCGGCCCGCCTGCCTGTGAAGCGGCGGCAGTCCCCCCGCATGAGCCAGGCGCGGGCGTCGGCGGGCTTGAGGGCGATCGCGCGGCTGAACCACTTCTCGGCCGTTTTCAGGTCGCCGCGGTTCTTGTAGTAGCGGCCGTACTCGAAGGCGAGGGTGAAGGGATCGGCGCCGAGCGCGGCGGCCCGTTCGAGGAAGCGGAGCACCGGGCCGTCCGAGCGCGTGTCGTTTATCAGCTTCACGGCGTAGAGGAAGAAGGGAAGATAGCGGTCGAAGCGCTGCAGGCCCCTCATGAGGAGCCCGTAGGCCTCGGCGGGCTTGCCTGCGAGGGTGAGCGCCTCGGCGCGTATCCTCACGAGGGGGAGAAAGGTGGGAAGCGGTACGGCGGCGGGGTCGAAGTCTATCTGCTCCGGCTTGCCCCATGAGCCGGTCGCGCGCTTGCGGTGGACGGCTTCGAGAAGCAGCGCCCGCCAGTGTCCTAGCGGCCTGGAGGCTGCGGCCAGGACGTCCTCCGAGGCGGTCGCGTCGAG
>Ga0164318_10002670_pt1 | contig 16648 bp, 15 predicted proteins | sample GuaBasSedimGuay9_FD_113734 | JGI IMG/M metagenome (GOLD analysis project Ga0164318, IMG submission 113734) | Subseafloor sediment microbial communities from Guaymas Basin, Gulf of California, Mexico - Guay9, Core 4571-4, 0-3 cm | ecosystem: Environmental > Aquatic > Marine > Hydrothermal vents...
AAAACTATAGACAACTTGAATTTAGATCTTTTCACTTCAATATCCCCTCTTTGAATTAAATTACATTATAAAACTAAAGATTTCTATTGTTAAAAGACTGTTGATAAAGCATTTTAATTAGCACAAAATCCTCAGGCTACTTTCTCCCTATTTGAGTAAGCCCTATATAGCATTTCTGAAAATTTAGATAACTAATTTTATCCTACTACAATATTAATTTTTAATATTAATTTTTCGATTTTTCCATCTATTTCCTAGATATATAAAATATAGTTTATATTATCAGCAAACACAAATACTATTTGTAATGCTACTTACCCTTTAGCATCTCTTCAGCTTGCCTTAAAGCCGCTTCTGTAATTGTTTCCCCACTTATCATTCTGGCTATCTCCTCAACCTTTTCTTTCCCTTTCAGCTCTTTGACAGAAGTTGTAGTATCATTATCTACCACATGTTTTTCAACTTTCAAGTTTAAATCACCTCTGGATGCTATCTGAGCTTGATGGGTAATACAAAGTATCTGTTTAAATCTTGATAAATCCTTCAATCTATTTCCCACTGCCCAGGCTACCTTCCCACCAATTCCTACATCAATTTCATCAAAAACAAAAGTATTTACAGGATCAACCGTACCCAGAACAGTTTTTATTGCGAGCATAATCCTGGATAACTCTCCACCTGATGCAACGTTTTTCAAAGGCATTAATGGTTGGCCAACATTAGTTGCAATTAAAAACTCTACGTTATCCAGTCCATCGGCTGTTAGCTTATACCTTTTTCCATCTATTTCTACTTCTCCATCAGCAGATTCCTTGTAAACAAAATTAACTTTAAATTGGGTTTTATCCATACTTAAAAAGGCAAGCTCTTTTTGAATGCTGTCCTCCAGTGTTCTCGCTGCAACTCTTCGTCTTGCCGAAAGTGTAATCGCATACTTAATCATGCTTTTCTTTTCTTTCTCTATTTCTTCCTTAATTTTGTTTATCTCCTCATCCCGTTTCTCAAGGCTAGCAAGCTCTTTTTCACATTCATCTCTGTATCTTAATATTTCTTCAACTGTTTCCCCATACTTTTTCTTTAATCTTTTTATTTTCTCAAGGTTATATAGAATTTCATCAATCTTTCCGGGTTCATATTCTATAGACTCCATAAAATCCCTTATAGAATAGGCTGTTTCATCAATTAGGATTCTGGAACTTTCCAGATTGTCCAGCCAGCCTTTATTATCCCTTAAAAAATCTTTAATCCTATTCAGGCTTGTTAACGCTTTATCCAATTTTTCAACAGCTGAATCGTCCTCAGCAAATATAAATCCATATGCTTCAGATAATGCCGAAACTATCTGTTCGTAGTTCTTTAAAACTTTATATTCTTGTTCAAGAGCAGCTTCTTCGCCCTCCTGTAAGTTTGCCTCATTTATCTCCTCTACGGCAAAAACCAACATATCAATCCTTCTTTGTTTTTCATGCTCATCGATTTTAAGTTGCTCAAGCTCTTTCCTAAGGGATATGTACCTATCGTAGCTTTCTCGATAATTCTTATAATCATCCTCCAGTTGTCCATATCGATCCAATAGTTGAAGGTGGGTTTTTACATCTAAAAGAAGTTGATGTTCATGCTGGCCGTGAATATCAATGAGTAATGATGTAATCTTCTGCAGGTCCTTTATAGATACCTGAAATCCATTTATAAAACTCCTGGAACCTCCCGATGCCATAATAGTTCGACGTATTACTATATCTTCATCTTCAACTTCAATTCCTTTTTCTTTCAATAAATCCCAGACGGGATGCTCCTTTTTCTTACAGAACCTACCTTCAACAGTACAGCTTTGTTTTCCTATTTTAATCATAGAAGTTTTGCCCTTCTGGCCAAGGATCAACCCTAACGCACCAATAATTATTGATTTTCCGGCTCCTGTTTCGCCACTTAATATTGTCAGATGTGGATCGAATTTTACATTCATTCTACTTATTAATGCATAATTCTTGATAAAAAGTTCCCTCAGCATATTAAGGGCATACTCCTTTAGTGTTTATTTCAATTTTTTCTCATTTTACCTAATAACCCATTGTTTCATTTATCAGCTCAATTTTCCTTTAGGCTTCTCTATCAATTTCCTTTATTAAATCCACTCTCCTTAATTCAATTTTTACTCAAATCCTTGACCCCATTCATGCTTTCCATGCTAATTTTTCTCTTACGATATCATAGAAACTTCTTTTTCCCAATGATACCAATTTTGTTACTTTCTTTGATTTTTTTACAATCACCTCGTCATTCCATTCAAGTTCAATCGCTACCTGCCCATCAACCGTAGCAGTGACTTCCCTATCCTTAGAAAGAATCCTTAGTTTAATTACATCTGCTGCAGGAATAACAAGCGGTCTCGTTCCAAGAGTATGAGGGCAAATAGGACTTATAACAAAAGCACGCATAGTAGGCTCTACAATTGGGCCTCCTGCCGAAAGGGAGTAGGCGGTGGATCCTGTTGGTGTTGATACAATAACCCCATCAGCCCTGTAATTACCAATAAAATTCTTTCCAGACGATACTTCTATATTTATAAGTCTTGATATACCACCAGAAGTAATAACAATATCATTTAATCCGATTGATTTATACTGCCTGAACTTATCCCTGAGGATAGAAACATCTATCATCATCCTCTCTTCTATAATAAAATTACCCTTCTCCAAAGCCTCAAGGCTTTCAATCATTTCAGATTCTTTCAGCTCCGTAATAAACCCAAGGCCTCCAAGATTTATCCCTATAATAGGAATTTTGTGAGGAGAGAAAACCCTTGAAGCAAAAAGAAGGGTGCCGTCACCTCCAAAGGTTATACAAACATCGCTGTTCTCAATGTTTCTTTTAAAATCTCTCGGTATTCCATCCTCCTGAGATGGAAGAATAAAATATTGAATACCTTTTGATTTACAATGGTCAATAAGAGGATTTATCCTCCTCATCATACTTTCATTATCTTCTTTTACAACAATGGCTATTTCTTTTAACTCCACGCCCCTCTCCTTTTATATATGATTTTGGGATTATAAAATTGCCTTAATACATTTTACAACTGTTTCAATTCCCTTTTTGTCCAGCTTGGGATAAAAAGGTAGAAGAATTGCTTTACGGCTTAGAGTTTCGAAGTTTTGATAGTGCTCAACATCCAAACCCATAATTTTGTAAACAGGATTTGGAAATGCCCTTTCAACTGCTATTTTGTATCTGTAAAAAAGTCTATTTAACTCATCAAAGGGTGTGTTGGTAGCTACCATATACCTCGTTAATATTAGCTCCTGATCCTCGTGTCTATCAACGAGAAAGGCTCCTGAATCTGCCACTGCTTGATCATAATAGAAAGTGATCTTTTTTCTATTCTCTATACTTTTATATAAATTTTTTAATTGAGCAATACCTAAAGCAGCATTAAGGTTACTCATAAAAATATCCGCAGAAATCCAATCTTCTTTAAAACTCTTAATTAATCTGCTAAACTTCATATCATTTGATCCGATAACTGCACCGTTACCTGTTGTAATAATTGAAGGATCATTCAATGGTACTATAGAATAATCACCGAAACTACCAATTTTTTTACCGTTAATTGAAGACAGAAAAGATCCGCCACAATCTTCTATCAAGGGAATACTGAGGTCCCTATGTTCTGTGAGATCATTCGCTATACCGAACAGTTGAGAAACAATTATTGCCTTTGTTTTTTTACCAATGTACTTCTTAATTCTTTCAGCAGACGGAATAAGAGAATTTTGCTCAACATCAACTATTATAGGCTTAATTTTATTTTTTAACAGGGAATACAGAATACCACTTCCAACCGAAGCAGGTATTATTACCTCATCGTCCGATTCAATATTTAAATAGGAAAAAATTATATCCAGGGATTGAGCATAGCTGGATATTAAAGCGATGTTTTTTACTGGCATTTCCCTTTTTAGTACGGAAGAAAGTTTTTCCATATAATGATTCGGAGTAAGATCATCATCAACAAGACAGTTAAATACGCTTTGTAAATCCTCTTTTGTAATCGTTGGCATGTACAATTTGATCATCAAAAAGCCCTTGTGTTTTTATGCTTTTATTTATGAATCTACTGAAAAAAGGCAGAGTACTACCATTTCAAGCCTTAATTCATCAAGACCAGAAATCTATAATCCTTAATATATTAAAGATTTAATCATCACAATTAAAATTGAACCTGACTTCATTGAGTTTGAAAACAAAAGATGTTTTTTAGCTTCACTCGAAAAGGCAGAATTCAGTTTTTTATATTGCATTTATTATTAATATAACGAAATAAAAATAGGCTCAAATAACCTAACCACAGTATGATAATCTATTCAATTGCATCTTTACCAGATTAGCTTATCAATGATTCTCCATTTACAAGCTTTTTCTTCTCTTTTAACAAAAGTTTACCTGTATTCGATGGAATATAGCAATTTCCAGCCATGGTAAAACCTCTTGGAATATCGACATTGCTTCCCACCAGCGATATTCCACCGAATATATACTCAGGATAGTTCCTATTGTAACCACTCTTTGATCTATCACCTAAAATAGCATTCTCACCAACTCTAGGTAATACTGTTTGCAGTAGTTCATCACCGTCACATAGGATTACACTTTCAAGCCTTGCATTTTCAGCAATGCTATTATTACCCATAATAATTGATTTATAAATATAAGCCCCCTTGGAAATTTTTACGTTGCTAAATATGAATGAACAATCAACTTCTCCTTCAATATAGGAAGAAGGTGATATATAACTGCCTTTTACTATGCCACCTGAAGTTACTGTTATATCTTCTTTTTCTCTTAATTCTTCATTATAATAAAGAGATACATATTTATAGCATTTTTCCATATCATCTAAGAGGTCCATATGGAAATCATAGTACTCTCTGACAGTTTTTAAGCCAAAATACTCTTCTATTGATTTCACCTCAGCCTTTAGGTAAGCATTATCCGATAAAGAAATTAATCTTTCCCAAACAGCATCATAATCTTGATATTCAATATCCCTGGATTCAAGCCCTGATCTTAACAAATCGTAAAAAGATTCTTTTTCACTAATATACAATCCACGAAAATTACCATAGTTCGAATTAGCGTAAATAAGCCGATTTCCTCCTTTAATATCAAGAAGCTCATTGATCAGAGAACGCCAATCCCAGTATATAAATCCATCCGCTTGAACAATCAGCATATCTGTCTTTGCATGTCTTATTATTTTAGATAAATTATCAAAAAGATTATCTCCTGTAAAAGGTTTAACGGAGTAATCCTTATAATGAAAGTTTATGTAATCTTTGATTTGAACATCATCAGATTTTACATTTATGAATACTTCAAACTGATCGTCTATTCTTGCAGGATAAAGATAATAATCAACAAGCCTGGCATTCCCCAATATTGGGATCATGCTTTTATTCCTGCCTTCTGCAACCGATAAAAGGCCTTTCTCTCTTCCTTTGATCATGACGACAAGAGTTATCTTTTCCATTTTATATTTCTAACCCAGTAAAACTTAGAAAATTAGTTTTTCCAGAAAATCTTTTCTATAATAATCATCAATATAAAAGGCAATATAAGAAATATCCTTTTAAATCTGTGTGGATTTGCTATCTCTCTGCTAACAGCCTTCTCTACATCAAAGTTCCTCAAATAGTAGGATCTTCTCGCTTTACCAGAATAAACATCAATCAGCGATTCAATTAGCACTACCACTTTTGAGTTGATTTTTTGTCTGTGGTTGATAATCCAATACTCTTCTTCAGGAGAACCAAGGCCAATAAAAAAGTAATCAGGTGAAGCCTTCCTGATTGCATATAGTAAATCATCGAGTTCACTAATTCTATATTTCCTACTATGCTTACCAATCAAAAATAATCTCGGTATTTCTTTTTTTAAATTTTCAATTGCAATATCCATAGAGTTCTGTTTACCACCAAAAATATATACCTTCTTATTCAGGTTGGTAGATTGAACCAAAATACGTTTTACAAGGCTTGAAGGGTCAATTTTCTGTCTCACAGGTTTTCCAAGAAAATCAGCAGCCCAATATATCCATTTTCCCGATGGGATTACAAGATCTGCCTCCTCTAAAAATACCCTTATAGGCTTATTTCTTCTAGCCTTGATAAGAAGAGGTACAGAGAGAAACAAAACTGTATGCTCTCTGTCATCGTTAAAGAAGGATTCTATTTGTTTGAGAATTTCTTCTTCATTCAGATTATTAAAAGGTATTCCAAGGATTCGATCTTTTTTCATCTCTCACTTCCAGAATAATTCATTTGAGTAAAATATTCTGATAAATGTTGATGCAGCAATAGCGGCAGTTTCAGCTCTCATTATAAATGGTCCCATTCCTACTCTTATAAACCCCAAATTGAGTAGAAAAATTTCCTCTCTTTGAGTAAAACCGCCCTCCGGACCAAAAAACAAAGCAAAACTTTTATCAATAGGGACATTAATCTTTTCAAGGTATGTTCTAATATGAATGGAGTCATCTACTGTACTAAAGAGGAGTTTTATATCATACCCCTCAATGATCCCGGCTTTTAATTCTCTCAATTTAAAGGGCAAATTTATCTTTAATACCTGTTCAAGCCCGGATATTTTAGACCCCTCTTTTGATATTCTTCTCCATCTCGCAACTTTATTTACACCAATCCCATTTTGCAAAACCGATCTTTCAGTAATAACAGGATAAATCTCTTCAATTCCAATCTCACTTAATCTCGATATTAATAAATCCATCTTTTTTGATTTTATTAACCCCTGAAAAACAGCTATTCTTGGTCTTATAGTATTGCTTGTCCTGCCTTTATCAACAATCTCAAGCACCATTCTATTTTTGTCTATTTCAATAATATATAAAATTGCTACTTCATCTTCAATTAATGCTTTAATATTATCTCCAACCTTCTTTCTTCTAACATTTTTTAAATAATGATAATCCTTTCCCTCAAGTATTACTCTATTATTGGATACGTTTTTTTTATCTACTACAAAATACTTCATATTATTATCACATTTACAATCTTTTAGATGATTTCAAATTATATCATACTTTTAGATTTAATAATCTGAAAATTAGGAGATATAGAATACAATTTTATCTTAAAAAAACTTTTAAACAAAAAATTATATTTAACATATTAAAATCAAATCTATTGAAAAAAGATAATATATAGAATAAATTATAAATATGCAAAAAGTATTAACTCCAAAGGAACGACTACAATTAATAAGGAAAGGGAATGAGCTTTTCAATAAAGGCGATGTCGAAAAGGCGGCAAGGATATTCGTAACAACCGCATATAAAGATGGACTTATCAGGATTGGGGATTACTACTATTTCAAAGAAAAAAACCCAATAAAAGCTCTTCACTTCTATCTAGAGGCAGATTATAAAAAAAGAATTAATGAAGTAACAGAAAAAATGGCTCAAATTATTATAAAATGGTTGCATGAAGATGATAAAAAAAGTGAATCATCTGTTAAGATAAAAGTAAAACCATAAAAGTATAAAAATTAGGGAAAATGTCAATCAATTCAAATTTTAAAAATAAAAAGAACATTCCAGAGCTATCTAAATCTGCATATAATCTTATAAAATTTCACCGCTACGATGAAGCAGAAAGGGTTTTTAACCAAATTCTAGATATGGATGAAACAAATATTTATGCTCTTGTTGGGATTGGAGATGTTAAAAGGTACAGAAAAGATTTTTCCAGTGCAATTAAATACTACGAAAATGCTTTGCTTGTTGATCCAGCGAATAAATTTGCTCTTATTGGTCTTGCAGATTCCTACAGAGGCTTAAAAAAATACAATGAAGCCATAAAAATCTGGGAAAAGTTTCTATCCTTTAGCGAGAATGAGTTTGATGTCTCTGTATTATCACGATTAGGGGATACATACAGAAAAATGGGAAATTATGCAAAAGCTCTTGAATATTACTTGAAAGCCTATACCCTTGACAATAGCAATCCCTATATATTATCTGGACTCGGATTTACATACTTTGAAAAGGGTGATTATGAAGCCTCATTAGATTACTGGGAAAAACTTTACAGTCTAAAAAAGGATGATCTGCACCATAATGATATAAAAATTCTCACAAATTTGGGAAACTGCTATAGAAAACTAAGACGATTTAATGACGCTTTTAAGTATTTTTATAAAGCGCTAAAAATGGAAGAAAATAATTTTTACGCCCTGTATGGTATTGCTGACTGTTATAGAGGATTGAAGGAATATGGAAAAGCAATTACCTACTGGAAAAGGATCCTTGAAAGAGACCCGGAGAACAAGAAAATACTCACAAGAGTTGGAGATAGCTATAGGAATCTCGGTGATTACAACATGGCAAGGAAATATTATCAAAAGGCTATAGAAAAGGATTTTGATTATTACGCACTATTAGGCCTTGCTATTGTTAATATAAAAGAAAATAATATATTAGCTGCAATTGAAAATTTAAATCAATTAAAAAGCCTATCCGGCCTAAACCATAAAATAGCCCTTTTACTAGCAGAATGCTATGTTGATTTAAATGATTATGAAAGTGCATTAAATATTTTAAAAGATGCTGTTAACAATGGAATATCAGATAAAGAGATAAGAGACAAAATAAAACTTATTAAACGAGGAAAACTTTTCGGTTAAACATTAAAAAGTTTCTTTTAAAAAGTTAAACATTACCCTTTTGAACCTTTATCCAAAAATATTAGATATTTAAAAAGGCTTAGATATTTTTACTACAAGTCTTGAACCATTGATTTTCTAATAAATTATCAATTTATTGGGCCGAATTTTAATTTCGTAAAATCTCTAAAAATTGTGGTTTCTAAAGTAAATAATTAGGTTTAAGTTAAATACTTTCAATTTGAAATTATTAGTAACCCTTTGCTTTAATAATCTAAGTTTGATATTAACCAGTCATTTTTAATAAGTCGAAATTTGATTTATAATTAATAGGCAAGTACACTTTCAATTATAATAAAAGGCTATGTTTGTCTATTCATTTTATACCTTTAAAAAATTGGATTTAAATATCCTTGAATATTTTGGTATTCTAATTAATCATAAATTCTGGTACAAAAAACCGTAATTTTAATGAACAAAACCTTATGTTTATACAATTAATCAACACTGTAATCTCGAGTCTTGATTTATCTTGACAAAAATCTTTTTATTTAAACTCTGATATTATCTTTAACAACTTCAGGTAACTAAAAATAATGTATACTTTGCCAATACTAATAATAGCAATTATAGCTGCTATCTATATGTCATGGAATATTGGAGCTAATGATGTAGCAAATTCTATGGGCACATCAGTAGGAAGTGGGGCTCTTACCTTAACAAAAGCCGTAATAGTAGCAGGAGTTTTCGAATTCCTCGGAGCATTCTTCGTAGGAAAACATGTTACAACAACAATATCAAAAGGCATCGTTAATCCAGTGTCTATTGAACCACACCTGTTAATGCTGGGTATGCTATCTGCCCTTATTGCAGCCGCATTGTGGGTTACTATCGCAACATACTTTGGACTTCCTGTGTCCACAACACATTCGATAGTCGGGGGTGTAATGGGTTTTGCAATGATATTAGATAATCGTCTTATTCTGTGGCATAAACTGATTGGTATAATAGGAAGCTGGATTATATCTCCAGTATCCGGAGCCCTAATATCTTATTTGATCTTTTTGACTATAAAAAAGACAATTCTTTCTAAAACAGATCCGATAAAAGAGGCAAAGAAGGTCATCCCTTTTTTTATCTTTTTCACAACATTTATTATATCAATGTCAATAATCTATAAGGGATTAAAAAATATTGGTCTTAATTTATGCTTCAAATACTCATTACTTTTTTCAATTATTCCGGCTGGTATTGGTATGTTTATTGGACATATTCTTTTATCGAGGTATAAATATGAATATACAGATGAAGAAGACAAGTACAATAAACTTGAAAATATCTTTATATACCTTCAGATTATAACAGCTTGTAGTGTAGCATTTGCCCACGGGGCAAATGATGTAGCTAATTCTACAGGACCTCTTGTTACAATAGTCGAATTGTACAAAGGAAAATCCGTATCATCGAAAATTATTATCCCTCTTTGGGTACTCGCCCTTGGAGGATTCGGCATAGTATTGGGAATTTCTACATGGGGTTACAAGGTAATCCATACAATAGGTGAAAAAATTACTGAAGTTACACCAACAAGAGGATTTTCTGCAGAATTGGCCACTGCTTTTACCGTACTTGTATTTTCAAAACTTGGGATGCCAATATCTACTTCACACGTAATAGTTGGTTCCGTATTGGGTGTGGGAATAGCAGGTGGTTTTGCTACTGTAAACTATAAAATAATTAAAAACATAATTTACTCATGGATTTTAACAATACCAGTCGCATTGCTATTTTCATCTGGGATTTTTATACTTTTAAGAATTATATTTTAAACAGGAGTAATAAGAATGAAATTTATAAGAGTTCCAATAATAAAAACTTTGAGAAAATCACCATTTAAAGCACTTAAGGATCATGTAAACATAATCAAAGAAAGTGCAAACCTCCTTAAAGAAGAATTTAGAGATTACATATATGGCAATTTTAATGAATTTGAAGAAAAGAGGTTAAAAGTAGAAGAACTTGAACTTAAAGCAGATTATATAAAAAGTAACATTAGAAATCATCTTCCTCAAAAATTTAGAATGCCAGTTGACAGGGGAACATTTTTATCATTGATAGGAGAACTCGATCAAGTTGAAGATACAATTCAGGATATCGGTGAATGGATTTTAATACGTGAAAAACCTGTACCCGATAATTTACAAAATGATTTTTTTTCATTATTTAACATTGCATATAAATCAATTGAAATTTGTGAGCAAAGTGTAATTTATCTTAATATTGTTATAGAATCATCATTCGCAGAAAATGAGAGAGTCAAATTAAAGGAAATAATACATAATCTGCATCGGGTAGAAACTGAAAGTGATACAATGGAAAGAGAATTAACAAAAAAGATATTCTCAATGGAAAATGATATTTCACCGGTAGCTATTTATCACCTCAGTAAATTAGTTTTTCTTTTAGGCGATATATCAAATCATACAGAAAATGCAGGCGATAGAATACGAGCATTGTTAGCAAGATAAACATCAAAAAATTTTAATACTTTCTATTGGAACTTAGCAGTAACGCTTTATCTTCATTATTTAGATTTACTATTAGACAGTAAATATTAGGTTAAGTAATGTAAAAAGTTCCTAATCTTTAAATCCATTTTAACGAGGATATAATCCTATCATCTTGAGTTTTGATTTATTAACTTTGGGTAGAATCATTAATTTAAAGGGCCTTTTAAAATTATGCAATATTCTCATTTCGAGTCTTGATTTATCAAGACAAGAAATCTTTAATTGTTTATGAGAATAATAAATAACAGATTTCGTCGTTTTGCTTAAAATTGCACTTTGTTCAAAGCAAACTATTTTTGAAATTATAAAAATTGCAGTTTTACAGCAATCTAATGTATAAACAGAGAATTAAAAATATGCACATTAAGAGAAACATTAAAAATAAAAGTATAATCGGAATAACAAAACAGGAATTAAAAGAGTATAGCAGGTCTAAAGGGTTTCCAGAATTTCATGGAGGACAAATATTTAACTGGATATATTTAAAAGAAATAGAAGACTTTAACAAAATGACCGATGTACCCGAGAGGCTCAGAAAAAAACTAATAAAAGAATTTTTTATAAATCACCTCAAGGTAGAAAAAAAGAAAACCGCAAAAGATAATAAAACAACCAAATACAGATTTACACTATACGATGGTGAAAAGGTAGAATCAGTTTTTTTGAAAGATCTTACAGGTCGAGTTACATTTTGTATCTCATCTCAAGTAGGATGCCCTGTTGGTTGTTTATACTGTGCTACCGGTAAAATGGGTCTCAAAAGAAATTTATCTGCAGGAGAAATAGTAAATCAGGTTTTAACTCTATCAAAGCTAGAACAGAAACCAAATAACATTGTCTTTATGGGTATGGGGGAACCGCTATTAAACTTTGATAACCTTATTAAAGCCCTTAAAATCATTATAGCAATGGGTATAGGACATAGAAAAATTACTGTATCGACATGTGGAGTGATAAAAGGCATCTATAATCTTGCACAAACAGGCCTAAACCTAAAGCTTGCGGTTTCACTTGGTTCGGCTATTGAAAAAAAGAGAAAAATGTTAATACCATACTCAAGAACATATTCTATAGATAAATTACTTAAAGCATTAATTGAATACCGAAATCTAACAAAAAGAAGGGTTTCCATTGAATATACGGTTATAAAAGATATAAATGACTCAATTGAGGATGCAAAAGCACTCGTAAAGTTCGCAAAAACAGCTGGAGCTCACGTTAACATAATTAGATACAACCCAATCTCACAGGCAGATTTTCAAAAACCAGATCCGAAAACGGTAGAAAGGTTTAAAAACTTTCTTATTAAGAAGGGTATCAGAGTTTCAGAGAGGTATAGAAGGGGCAACGAAATAAAGGCAGCCTGTGGTCAGCTTATCACAAAAGGATAAAATAGTTATTTAGCAACATGAAAAATCATGTTCCATGTAAACTGTTAGTTAAACTTGACTTTTTTATAACTATTGTGTTAATTTCAAAACTCTAATTATTCAATGGAGGAAAAGTATGAAAAAAAAGATAGTAATAGTTGTTGCGGCATTTTTCCTTTTCACTATACCAATATATGTGAAAGCTGAAATGACATCGTATGGTTTTATTTCACGTGCTGCTGTTACAGATGATCTTACCATCGATGCCGGCGGTTGGTTATGGACATGGCCATCGATTGTAGGAGGCTTTGGTGTAAACGTAACAGGTGAGCTTGGAAATAAATTCCTTGATAGACTTGCAGTTGGTGCTGGTCTTTCGTATGATCATGTAAACTGGACTTACTATGCAGATAGTAGTTGGAGTGATATTGGTATTGCTGGGTATGCCAAATACATGATATTTAATAGTAAAGAAATGAAGAAAAAGGTAGAGTTCCTGCCTGTTAATGTATCAGTTCTTGGTGGTGTTAAGTTTAATCTGTATTCATTTAAAATTAATGGCAAAAAATATGGAATCGGTGATGATGTAACAGGCACATACTATGGATATTACGATAACTTTGTAGTATTTAATGCACTTTTTTTAGTTGATTATCCACTAAAATATATAAGTGATAATGATTTTCTTAAAAATGTTACAGTTACTGGATATACTGGATTGTTAAACAGTTACTTTAGTGGAGGAGTTGATTTCTGGTATGTACCACCAAAACAAAAATTTAGTGTTAAAATAGGATGGATTCCTCTTCTTGGGCTTTCAGCAGATATAATGTTTGCTATGTAATATGAGCTATTTTTATCCTGCTCTTATTTATAGGGCAGAATATATCTATGTTTTGTCTACATTAATAAAAGGTGTAGAAAAATGTCTGTTAATAATTCGTTAATTTAATGTAGCACTTAATTAATCAGTACTATCTAAAAATAATTCTATAAAAATAGGAAATAATCAACGATAACGCGTATAGATTTTGTTGAAGCAATAGCAGGAAGTAATTTATAACTGTCGGTCAATAAAATAATAAAAGCTGTAAGTTGCACATATATAGATTAATCAATTTTTAAGTTATATAGCTTTATTAATAGCAGCATTTTACACATATTTCCCTATATGAGAATCTATTTGATTATTATATTTGATTATTAAATGAGGATCTTTAACTACATTTTAGTTTTTTATTATCCATGAGTCCAATCTAAAAACCATTTTTATCAGTTTTAAAAAAAGTCTAATTGATAACTCTTTATAGTATAAGCAATTATATATCATATATTGTGTAAAAATTATAAAAAATAACAATTTAAGGCCTTTTTTGAGTTTTATATTATAGAAACTGTGAAATATATTGACATAAAGTTGTCATTATGTTTATAGTAAGAGAGTAAAAAATGAATGATTGATAAATGGTAAAGTTTCAATAGTAACAGGTGGCAACTTTCATAGGAATACAATATGTATTAAATAGTAGTATTATTTAATATTCTTCGAATGTAAAGATAGATATAGATTAATATTGGATTGTAATTATCTTTTTGAGAGAGTCAGTATAATCCTTGTCGAAGATTGTCATCTATGCAAAAGGAAAAATCCTTTACTGATTACAGGTTAAGCCATTAATGAATGGCAATGATATAAAATTACAGATATGGTTTAACTTTTTATTATAACTGGAATTTTTTCTATTAAAAGGGCGATTAGCTCAGCTGGATAGAGCGCTGGCCTCCGGAGCCAGAGGTCGTGGGTTCGAATCCCACATCGCCCGAAGGATTTTTTCTGCCATAACAATTAGTTACCTGCTTTAAAGCCTTCGGAGAAAAGGGTTAAGATTGTCACAATGTAACAAGAATGTGACAAATCTGACCCAAAAGGAATATCATGAGACGGCCATACTATCTTATAAGACGTGGTGAATACTGGTACTACCGGCTCAATCGAGAATCAGGTCTTGTTAAAAACGACGGACATACATGGCATACTACAGGCTGTAAAAAACGAAAGGATGCCGAAAGTTTTATGGAGGACCTCCTTTTCTCAGGTAATCATTCTCCAGAGAAGCCTGCCAGACATCAATCGTTTCGTCAATATGCTGTACCATTTTTCAACTGGGGCTATTGTCCTCATATTCGACGGCTACGGGAAGAAGGAAAGAGCATCACCCGACGTCATGCCAAAATACAGCGACAGCGACTAGAAAAGCATATTCTAACCGATCCTTTTGCAGATAAAAGACTTTCTGAAATTTCCCGTGCTGATGTATTAGATTTACGTTCAAGATTACTGGCGAAGAATTCACCGGCTACAGTTAATAAAGCCATGGGTATAGTAAAGGTAATATTTCGAGAGGCTTTATACAGAGAAGAGATTAACCGTGACCCTACAGAAGGTGTGGGCAAGATAAAGGAAAGGAAAAAAGAGAGGGGAGTTTTCACTGGTAAGGAACTTAAAGCTTTTTTTCCGGATCATGGGTATGATCCATGGCAGGATATTTATGATTATACTTGTTTCTATCTAGCTGCTGTAACAGGGCTTCGTAGAGGAGAGATACTGGCACTCCGATGGAAACATATTAACTTTGAAAAGCAGGTTCTCATAGTGAGCGAGGCTTGGAAAGGTGGAAATGAGTTTGGGTCTCCAAAATGGGATCATAGTCGTATTGTTCCACTTTCTTCAAGAACCGTTAACAAGCTGTTGCAACTTCAGAGTGCATCGATCCGAATTAGCCCTGATGACTTTGTTTTTTGTTATGACAATGGTTTGCACTTCGGTGAAACATGGTGGCGAAAACGTTTTTGCAGGGCAATGGATCGAGCAGGAATCAACTGGCGTTCCCGAAACCTTACACCTCATTCATTCAGGCATACAATAAACACAATTGTACGAAACTCAGGTCATGATCCGGCAAAGATTCGAGCAGTACTTGGTTGGATGGATGAGACTGTTCAGGATAATTATACCCACTGGGATTTGGACAACCTCAAAGCATGGGCTGACATAGTAGATGAAATCTGGAAGGATTGAATTATTGATTTGGTAAATAACCTTATTTTTTTGCAAACCCACACCCAATGGGGGGATAATTAATAAAATAATCTCGCAATATTGGTTCTCATATCAATAGAAATATATTGACATATTGTACATACAATATATTATTATTTATATGGAATTTGAATGGGATAAAAAGAAGAACCAAAGTAATATTAAAAAGCACGGTATTGATTTTAATTATGCTAAAATCATTTTTAACAGTATAAGAGTTACTGCTATTGATAAAAGAAAAGATTATGGTGAAATAAGAAAGATAAGCATTGGAAAAATAGATTCTCAAATATGTGTAGTTGTTTACACTGAACGAGAAGATGTAATAAGGATTATTTCAGCGAGAAAAGCAAATAAAAGAGAAAGGAGGAGATTTTATGAGTTCATCAATGAAACAAAAACCGAATAAGATTGAGGAGATAAAAGATGAAGATATAAATTACTCAGATATTCCAGAGCTTGACGAAGAGTTTTGGAAAAATGCTGTAATAGAATATCCCAAGAAGAAAAGGCCAGTTACAATAAGGTTAGATGTTGATATCCTTGAATGGTTTAAATCTATGGGAAAAGGTTATCAAACTAAAATTAATGCAATCTTAAGGTCTTACTATGAAGCTCATAAAAAGAGAAAAGTATCATAAAATTGACCACGCTAGCCCACATTAGGGGGAATAGTGAACATTCTATATATTGAAAGATTTTTCCTTTTTAACTCATTGTAATTTCCTTTACATGAAGTTATATCAAATTAACCAGAGGTTGAGTTACAGATGGATAAAGTTGTCTAAATAAATTATTTTAGGCACTAATATATAATTATGTTACATTAATTAGGTTTAGAATAATGATTATAAATGTATGATGATAAAAAAGTTAGTAAACATGGGTAATTCTTATGAAATCGATTTTTAAAAAACCAAAGGTTTTTA
>Ga0164318_10002671_pt1 | contig 16645 bp, 7 predicted proteins | sample GuaBasSedimGuay9_FD_113734 | JGI IMG/M metagenome (GOLD analysis project Ga0164318, IMG submission 113734) | Subseafloor sediment microbial communities from Guaymas Basin, Gulf of California, Mexico - Guay9, Core 4571-4, 0-3 cm | ecosystem: Environmental > Aquatic > Marine > Hydrothermal vents >...
CGCAGCACGACCAAGGATCAATCTCTACTACGTCCTGGTCGAGAGAACAGGAGAGTAACCATCGGCGGCAAGAAGATACTTCTGGTGAATCCACCCGTGCTGGCAATCGACCCGGTACAGGTGGACATGTACGCCGAGGCGGTTCCCTTCGGGCTGCTGCAAATCGGTACATTCCTACGGAACCAGGGTCACGAGGTCTTGCTGGTGGACATGATGGCCTCGAGCGATGACCATCCCGGTGGAGTGCTTGGCGGCGAATCCTTCTACGGAGTCAAGCCCGCTGGGGCCTCCGGAGCCATGATGGAAAGAGTCGTCTACCTGTATGGCAGGGACCTCGACTGGTTAATGAGCCGACTGCCAGACTCCTGGGCACCGGACGAGATATGGATGACATGCTGTATCTCCTTCAACTACGAGCCGGCTTTTTCGGCCATAGATCTCCTGCGTAGATTGTATCCGCGGGCAAGGATACTCCTCGGTGGAAACTATCCCTCTCTCTTTCCCGAGCATGCCGCTCGCTCCGGGGCAAACGTGGTCCATCGTGGCCCTTTCCGACAGGCCGACGGCTATTTCCCCGAACTGGACCTGCTGGAACACGTACCCCCCATCTGGCTATTCAGGCTCGTTCGAGGCTGCCGGTATCGTTGCTCCTTTTGTGCCAACTCCGCGCGGACACCGGAACTGGCTGGTGATCCGGTTCAGGTTGCCGAAGAGATCCTCCAGGTTCATCGACGCTGGGGGGTAAAAACCTTCTCCAACTGGGATCCCAATGTTCTCCTCATCCCGAAAGCGGTCGAAGAGATGCTACGCATCTTGATCGAGGCGAAGACCGAAGTGGAGATCAAGTTCGAAATGGGCCTGCAACCCAACCGCCTCACTCCCGACATACTGGAGTTGATGAACCAGGCAGGCGTGACGATGATGACCATACCCTTCGAAAGCGTCGAGGCGCATATGCTGAGGAGGTTTGGCAAGCCCTTCGAGCTACACCACCCCATGGATATCGTCGCCTCGGCAAGGATAAACGGCTTCGACACCCACAGGCTGTTCCATTGCACATGGGTCATTGGAATCAGGGACGAGAGTTTCCGACACGTTTTCGGTACCTATTTCGCCATACTGAAGGCGGGAGGACTACCCACCCCCTTCCCTCTCTCTCCCACACCGGGGACCAGGGAGTACACCCGGCACCGTGCTTCCTTGGCCGGCAAGGATCTGTCCGAATTGAATGGCCACCTCTGGCCATGTCAGCCATCTGCCGAGATGGTGGTACTCTATGACACGATCCTCGACATGGTCAGCAAGCCCGATCCACACGATGCCCTCGAACTGGCCGACAGGTTGTCTCCCCGAGCATCGCGATACTTCAACCGCGCTTTCGAATGGTACCTGGAAGGTCCTTACGAACCCGGCCGCGACCCTCAGCCCCCACCAGAGGATTGAATATCCTCCAACCTCTCAACCCAACTCCCTACACCACCATCCCCACACAATCACGGCAGGCATGCTTCCACCAGTGCCGGCCCGGTGCCAAACTCGCTGCTGCCGTAGAGATCCAGGTACTTCTGCCAGACACCCTCGCAACTGCCGCGCAGCACGCAGCCCGCGCATCCCGCTGGATGGTTCTTGAACTCCTGGCGGCGCTGTTGCCAGTTGAAGCGCATCACCCCGGCGGGAGCATCCCAGGAGGGCTGGCGGCGCACGTGGGTCACCTCGGTGGCCAGGTCCCAGTTCTCACCCACGTACTTGTGCAACAGGTTCCGGTTGGCCAGAACCTCCCAGGGCAGCTTGCACAGGGGGATATCGGCGAAGTTCAACTGCATGTGCAAGCTGCTTTCATTGAGAACCAGCAAGCGGCGTATGGCTTCCGTTACCCGGTCCAGGGGAGGTATCCAGGCACGGCTCTTTTCGGCCAGGTGGGAAGGCCTGATGAAGTTGAAGCGGATGTTGCCCACCCCCAGCCGCTGCATGAAGCGCACGAAAGCATCCAGGCTGTCCACGTTTTTTCCGTGCAGCACGGTATTGAGCGACAGGCCGTCGGGCAGGCGCCCCCGGGCCTTCATGGCAACCAGGTTGCGCAGGGCCTTGACCTTTTCGGCAAACGACCCCCGGCGCCGGGTGATGCCATCCTCGACCGCTTCCAGGTGGGAATGGATTGATACCGCCACCCGGGTCAGTCCGGCATCCAGGAATCGCTCCAGCCTCTCCCGGTCGGCCAGCCGGGAAGCGTTGGTACATATGGAGATGCGCTGGAAGCCCACCTTACGGGCGTGGGCTATGATCCTCTCCAGGTGCGGATAGAGGGTGGGTTCTCCACCAAGGAATCCCACCGACTCGGCTCCCTCCTGCCGGTGGCGGTCCATTTCCCGCTCCACGTGCTCTGCCCGGGCCCAGCGCCGCTCTTCCTTAGTGGGCTCGCCGTTGGCGCAGAACAGGCAACGATTGTTGCAGGCCTTGCCAAGGTTAATATCGGCGTTTTTCAATGCCGTCTCCCGGATGCTGTTTCCCTTTTCAACTATGCGACTGCTGGTCCACCAATGTCAAATCAACGCACTTTGACAACCGCAACGATGTAAATCTAAAGTTGGTGATGGTATTGCGTAAAGCAGTACCGGGACCAGTCCTCGATCCGGCCATTATGAAAACACACCTGATCGAGGACAAGCCAGGAACAAGCCATGAAACGTAAGCACCTCTTGTTCATTTGTCCCAGCTTCGGCGATCAGAGCAACACTCGATCGCCGGTGTTCACCAACAATGCGGTCTACCAGCTCCAGGCCTACCTGGAATCCCTCCCCGACATCAACGACAATTACGAGTTGTCCAGGGTTTACCTGCAACTACAACCCGTTTCCGGCCTGGAGGACACCTTCCGGGATGTTTTCCACCATTGTCAGCGGGTGTTACGCAAGGAGCCGGACATCCTGGCCTTCAGTCTCTACTGCTGGAACGTCTCGTTGTTGAACGACCTGGCCGGAGCTCTGAAACAGATGGCCCCGGAGGTCTTGATGATCGCCGGTGGACCGGAGGTATATGAACGGAAATCGTTCTGCCAGCAGTTTACCTCCTTCGACGTGCTGGTGGAGGGAGACGGTGAACTTCCCCTGCAAGCCGTTCTGGAACGATTGGCATCCTCCCATCACCTTGGGAACATTCCCAACGTTTCCCACCGAAAGCACGGCCGGTGGATTCACAATCCATCACGTCACAATGCCTTCGACATCAACAACATTCCCAACTATTACAAGAACCTGCGGGAGGAACTAGAAGGTTCCGGTTCCTACCTCACCGCCCGCGGCTGCTCGCATAACTGCGATTACTGCCTGTGGGCCCGTCAACCACTGTGCGTCAAGAAGTCGGAAAAAATCATCGAGGAACTCCACTCGCTGATCGATGGAACCCACCTGGAACAGTTGACGTTTTTCGACTACGACCTGCTGGAAATCCACGGAAAGGATCTGTCATGGCTGCGTGATGTCTCCGACATCATCCGACGACAAGAGAGAGGTTTCACCACCAGCTTCTTCATAAACGGCAACCAACTGGGTAACCCCGTCCTGGCTGAAGTGATGGAACTGCTGTCCACCCGCCGGGTCCTGGTGGGACTGCAGACCGGTTCCGATGATGTCGCCCGTTCCGTCAACCGCGGCTGGACTACGGCCCCCTGGAAAGAACTCGCCGCCATCGAATACCGATTGCGAACCCGCTTCACCATAGAGTTGGTCTACCCGCTCCCCGGGGAAAACCCGGGAGACTTCCTGGCAACCGTACAACGTCTCTACAGGCTGGGTTATTACAGGTTCCACATTTTCACGCTCATGGTGCTCCGGGGCAGCCGCCTACGAAGAAATGCCCGCCGCCAGGGACTCGAATATCTCGAACGGCCACCGTATTTTTGCTACCAGACTCCCTCATCACCTAGAGATGCCACCTTGAAAATGACCGCACTCGGCAACATCATCACTAATCTGGGCGAAGCACTTTGGAACCTCGCCGACGAACACTCTCTGCAAGACTACTTTGCCTCCGAGCACGCCTTCCTCGATCGCTTGCAACAAGCCATCGACGAGGGCATGCCCGTGGCCGAGATCGTCGCCGGGGAGTTGGAGCGGATTTCCGGAACGCCACAACCCCTGCAGTCCGAGGCGCTGCCGGTCGAGAGCAATGCCACCGAGCCACCGACACCTCCTGCCTACCAGCCACTTGTTGTTGCCTCACCACAGGTAAAACCTGGTATGCTGGTATCCATCATGCTGGCAGGAGACGACGAGGAACTCACCGGTGACGAGGAACAGGTCGAGCTGAAGAAGTGGTCCAGGTTGTTGACCAGCAGGTTGCTCTCTCATGCCCACCCCCCCCGCCAGGTAGACGCCTTCCTGGCTGCCGGCCTGCACCTGCGCCTCCACGATCGACAGGGAGACAAGCTGCACCTCAAGCTCACCCCTGCCGAGACCACCCCCACCGCCTGGTGGCGCAGCCCGGTAACGGCCGTCACCATAGTAAAGACCAAGAAATACATTGCCGATCTGCATGTCAGCTGGCTCAAGGACATCGTAGCCGCCATTACCCCGTCGGTCGAGGACAGCGACGACTGGCCTGGTTTCCTGCGCCGGGCGGCCGCCACCAGCGAGGAGAGCGCATCTTCCCTCTCCCAGGCCCTGCTGAGAGTCACCTCTCATTGCAATGCCAGCTGCCCCTTTTGCAACGCTGACGGCCTGGCCCCCGACCGCTGCGAGGGCCTGGACAACGTAACCAGGAGGCTGCAGGAGCTCAGACAATCCGGCTGGCAGTCGGTGGCCTTCACCGGCGGAGAACCGACACTGCTGCCGGAACTGCCCCAGATGATTGCCGCCGCCAAGCAACTGGGTTTTTCTTCGGTCACGGTGCAGACGAACGGGATCCTGCTCGACGATGACGAACGCGTCCGGCAACTGGCCGCTGTCGGGCTGGACGGCACCCTCATCTCCATACACGCCGCCGATCCTGCTCTGCACGACGACATCGTGGGTATCGCCGGAGCGCACCGGCATACCCTGGCAGCCGCCGAAAAGCTGGTGGCCAACGATATTCGAGCGGATGTCAGCTTCGTGATGACTTCAAGGAACTTCTCCCAGCTGGAAGCCGTGGTCGACATGCTGCTCAGGCAACTGGGTTGCCGCATGACCTCGCTGGTGGCCAGCTACTGTGGTCCGGAAGGCCGGGCGCTCGAGAACCTGGACTGGTTGCCACGGCTGGGCGAGATACGCCAACCGTTGCGCCGGGCCCTGGAGACAGCACTGTCCAGCCACCTGGAGATGGTCATTCCCGGGCAATGCGGCCTGCCCATGTGCCAGCTTCCCGAGTATCTCGACTACTTCGACGAGTATCACCACCCCCGGGCAGCCTACATGCCCACCAAGACTCGACCCCAGGTGTGCAGCTCCTGTGCCCTGGCGAACAGGTGCTCGGGGTTCTGGTCGGTATACTTCGAGCGTTTCGGCACCAGCGAACTGATGCCTCTGCAACAGCCTGCACTTACGGAAAGGGCCGGTGGATAGAGGATGGCCGACCTGTTGTTGGTAGAGTTCGCCGCCAGCGACCGCTTCCACCGGGCCGTGACCTTTCCCTTCCTGCACGGCCTGGCCCGGAGCAACGGGCTGCGGAGCCGCTGGCTGCGCTTCGGCCTGGAAGCAGCCCGGGCCATGAACCAGGAGGGCCACGGTATCGTGCTCGACGACTCCGATCGGGGCCATCTGCTCGAAGTCATCGCCGCCCATCGTCCCCGGCTGGTGGTCTTCCACATGAGACCAGACCAGCATTTGCTGGGCATGGCGCAAGCAGCCAGTCCAGGTTCCGAGCTGGCCTGCCTCGGGGACGATCAAGGAGCCGGTGCCGGCTCCGGCAGGAGCAATTCCTCGCCCGGACGCATAAGTACCCGGCAACTGGCCTCCAGGCTGGCGGGGAAAACAATAGGCAACCTGTTCGAGAGTGCCCGCCCCGATTACTCCTTCGAACCGGTCAACGAGCTGGCGGCGCGCATGGAGCCACTGCCGTTTCTGTTCCTGGGAGAGGAATGCCTCTACAACCGTCCCTTTTCCCGCAACTCCTTCCTGGCCGGGCTCGACCTGACGGAGTGCGTGCGCCGCGGTGGCTGTACCTTCTGCATCCGTCCGCCCAATCACGGTACCTGGCGTTCCGATCCACTGGTCTTGTTCCGGCGCCAGCTAGGCGCCATCCGGGACACATTACCGGTCCGGCCCCGGCGCCTGTCCCTGCGTCTCGTCGGCGAGCCGGCCTGGCAGCGCATAGAAGCCATCTGCGGATACGCGGCTCGCAACTTCGAGGCCCCGCTAGACCTGCTGGTGGACTGCCGGGCCGACAGCTTCCTGCGCTGGCGTACCCGGCTGAAACGAGCCCTGGCCAGGCTGCGCGGCTCGCCGCACCGGCTGGAGATGAGCCTGGTGGGGGTGGAAAACTTCTCCTCCGGCGAGTTGCACCGGCTCAACAAGGGCCTTAACCCGGCGACCAACCTGGCGGCCATCGGGCTGCTGTTCGAACTGGAGCATCGATACGGGCGCAACTTCGGCTTCCGCCGCCACGGCGGCTTGAGCTTGATCACCTTCACCCCCTGGACCCGTCCGGCCGACCTGGCATTGAACCTGGCCGTGGTCGAGGCACTGGAAATCGAACCGTTATGCGGCAAGCTGCTGACCGGACGGCTGCGACTCTACCCGGAACTGCCCCTGTACCAGGCGGCCCGGCGTGACAACCTGCTAGCCCCTGGATACGACGATCCTCTCCTGGACACCTCCCGGTTGAACATGTACCGCCGGGAGGTCCCCTGGCGGTTCGAGCACCCCCTCATGGAGGCCGTCAATCGGCTACTGCTGCGCCTGGAACCCGAGCCCGCAGGCAGGCTCGGTGACGAACTGTCCCGCCAGTTGCACCGGGTTGCCGGCGAACGACTGAGCGGCGCCCGGGCCCGGGTCGAGCTGGCCCTGGAACTGCTCGATATCGCCCTGTCTCCACCCCGGGAAAGCACCATCACGGCCGAGCAACTGGTGTCCCGACTCCGCGATTCGGCAAGCAGGAAAACAAGACTTGAACCAACCGCCACCGCGACATTCGTGCCTGGGAACCATGGCGTTGCAGGAGGAAAAGAGGAGACGTTCCCCACCTGGGATACGATGTTGAGCGTCAAGCCGGTACTGAAGCTGGAGCCCCTGCACGAGAAAGAGGCCCGGCGGCTGCAGGAATCGGGCCTGTTGCCGCATGCCACCTTGCGCCGCCGCGGTGGTGGCCAGCGAGGGGATGTCTTCGAACTGTTTTCTGGCAGACGTGCCCGCGATGTCGAGGAGGCGATAAGGCTGACCAATGACCTGGACCGGGTTTCCGGGGCTGACTTTCGCCGCCTGGTGCACCGCCTGGGGCGCCTGCTGGGCTATCCCGGCTGCTGCGCGCGGGCCTTCAGCCGTACCCCCCCGGCGTTGTTGAACGATGCCTTCTGGCTGCGGGTGGCGAGAAGAACGAGCGAACCGGGCCCCGTACCCTGGCAGCTCAACCCGGTGGGAAATCCCCTGCTGGAATACATTCCTTGTTCGTTACACTGCCCGGCAACTCGAAGAAGGTGTAATGAAATCCTCGATGCCAGTGGAGCAAGCGGCAGAAAACATGCAGCAATCCTGGCAAAAAGGCTGAAAAAACCCTTCTTGATCTTTCGGGGAAACCAGGGCGATTTTCTCGAGTTGGTGCCCGAGCAACAACCGGCTGAACGCTTTCGTTATCGTCCCGGCGCAAGCCTGGGCAAGGGAGTACTGCTCGAAGCCGCCCGCGGGGGAGACGAGTTGGTGATCGAGCCGGAATGCCTAATGGTTCTACGCAACGGTCGGGAACATGCCGTGCTCTCGGGTCGAGCCTACGTATGGTGGTATCGCCGCGCCTTCCAGGTAAAGTTCTGGCAAGCGTTGCTGGAACTGCTGCCGCAAACCACCCCCCTTCCCTCCCGGGGGTGGCGGGCACCTGCCCATCGGGCAACATCATCGCCAACACCCAACCCCGCTCCCTCCCCGGCGGCGCGCCGGCTGGCCGGCAAACTGGAGGAACTGCTTGTTCAGGAACGGGCTTTCGCCGGCTACCGGTTAAGCGAAATCGACTGCCGGGGAAAAGACCGCGTCCGAGTCAGCCTCAGCGGGCCCGGCAAACCACTGGTGCTTGACGTCAATCCTCACCGGAAGGGAGCTCCCAGTTTCCTGGCCACCGGGCGGTTACGCCTCACCTACCCTCTTTCCCATCCCCTCGACACCCCGGAGCAGGAGGCGGCGGCCCGGGCGCTGGTGAAATTCCTCGCGGCCAGGGAAAACAGGTGGGGTATATTTCCACGGAAGATCCCATCGGACCAGGAGCAAGGTCCGGGCCGTCAGGAAAGAGAAATGTGATGAACAAACCCAGGCTGCTGCTCGTTGACTTTTTCTTTCCCGATCGCTACAGCCAGTTTCGCTCCCGTAACTACCCCTTCCTCCTGGGACAGGCCGAAAGCCTCGGCATCGAGGCACACTGGTTTTGCTGCCATCGCCCTCCCGGCCAGAAGAGCTGGGAACGCTATCTCATCAGGATGTCAGGACAGGAGATCCGGCAACTCCTCGAAGAAGTCGCCGCCTTCTCTCCCACCCACGTCATCGTTGCAGAAAAGCTGGCCTCTCCCTTGCCTGCACGACTGCAGCACCTCCTGGGCACCGGCGGCCGGGTGGAAAACCTGTCGGAAGTACCCTCGTCCCAGATCGTCTACTGGCCCGCCGAGTGGTTGCCCAGGTGGCTGGGACTGGAGTTCCCGGCCACATGGAACAAGCAGGCGCTGGTCGATATTGCCCGGCCCCGCTACCGCAACCGGGTGCTCAACCTGCCTCCGGACGTGCGCCCGCCGCCGGTTCACGTCATAGCGGGACCGGATTGCACCTACCGGAAACTTCTCTCGGGCAACGTCCACTTCCGGGGCATCGAGCTTCCGGACAACGTCAGGCATTTCGGTTGTTCGTTCTGCGGGGGGCCGCTGGATCTCCGCAGGGGCTTCCGCATGCATCCCGTGGATCTCGCCCTGAACCAGTGTCACTCGGCCAGCTCGTGCCGGGACACTGGTCTCGACAAGAGCAGCTTCGTGATCTCCGGGGCAGCGGTGTTTGCCCGGCTGGAGCGGTTCTTTACGGGTATCCTCGACATGGGGACTCCCCCCGCCCGTTTCTTCTTCGGCTGCCGGATCGACGAGTTGGTACGCCGGGGAGATGAACTGGACCGGATCTGTACCCGTCTCGAACGTGCCGGGCACTCAATAAACCTGTTCAACATGGGCGTGGAGAACTTCTCTCCAGTAGAAAATCAACGGCTCAACAAGGGATTGTCAACCGGCATGCTGGAGCGTGGGGATCGCTTGCTGCGCCGACTGGAGGACCGTCATCCCCGCTCCTTCCAGTTCAGTCGCTGGGGAGGTTACGGACTGATTCTGTTCACCCCCTGGACGACCGTCGAAGATCTGCGGATCAACATGAAGTTCCTGCGTCGCTTCAAGGGAATCGGTGAAAACGGTTTTGCCCTGAGTTCAAAACTGCAGATCCTCGAAGAATCGGCCATCTTCTGGTTGGCCAGGAAAGATGGCCTGCTTCGCAAGAGTTTCCGGGGGTTTGTACGTTACGATTCCGGCTGTATCTTCCGCCACGACCAACGCGAGGTGCCCTGGCGCTTCCGCCACCGTCAGATCGAACACCTCTACCGGGTGGCCTGTCGCCTGGCTCCCATAGCCGACTTCCCGCCACGCGACGAGTTGCTCGAAAGAACCCGGAGAATCGCGGAAGCGGCGCGAACCTCGGGAGGCTCTGCCCTGTCCCTTTTCGAGCAGGCCCTGAATTTCGTGGCCACCAGGAAGCGCTTCACCACTGCTTCCGAAATCGTCGAGTTCCTCGAAGGAGAAGTTTTCCGGGTATACCCACCCCGGCATCCGACCGGGCCAACCAAGGAGGCGCCGGCAGTCGGTGTCGGTGACCCGCGGGCAACCTTGCTTCGGCAGATAATCGAAAAGCTTCAACGGCAGGGATGTCTCGCCGACGAAACCCGCCTGGTCGAGGTTGCCCTCCAGCCGGGCGAACCCGTGCAGCTCCGGGTTGAGTTCGAAAGCAACGGTTCAAACCTGGTGTTCTATCTACTGGAAAGAAAAAGCTTACTGCCGGCGTTCCTGGCATCGAGGCGGTTTTTACTACGTTACGATGCCTCGACCCCGCCGGACCGTGACTGGAAAATTTCCCTGGCAGAATTCCTGCTGGCCCACGCCGAGGCTTACTTCCACCTCCCCGGTGAAGAGGAGGCATGCAGCCGGACCGATGATCCGGTCGTTCCCCTGGCCCCTGTCCAGATTGCGAAACTGGTAACGCCGGCTCCTGCCGGCCACGAGACCACCGCGCACTGAGAACCAACACGCCCCTCAGCCCCGTTCGGCTGCCAGGAATTCGTCGAACTCGTCGCGCAGCAATGGCCGGGGAACGGGCAGGGAAGAATAGGATACTTCTTCCAGTCGGCGCGACAGTTCTTCGATGGCCCGCGCCGCCGCGGATGATTTCTTCCACTCCACGACCGGACGGCGGGCAATCTCCGCCTCCACTACTGCCTCATCGCGGGGAATGGCATGCACGACGGAGACACCGACCAGATGGGCGAATCTCTCGATCCTCGGCAACTCCTTCTCTCCACCACGCAAGTTGGCCACCAGCCCGCCCAACCGGGCACCGTTCACGGCATTCTTGACGACTGCCTGGCAGATGTTGTTGGCAGCATAGAGAGACCGGGGTTCTCCGGAGGTCACGATATACACCTCCCGTGCATAACCCGCACGCAGGGGGGCCGAAAAACCTCCGCAGACCACGTCTCCCAGCACGTCGAACAGAACGACGTCATACCTCTCCTCGAGGGCGTCGGGCTGTCCCACCAGCTCAAAAGCCTTGGTGATACCCCGGCCACCACAGCCGGTTCCCGGTACCGGTCCTCCCACCTCCAGGCAGTCCACTCCCTGACGACCGTTCATCAGGCAATGGGTCAACCGTAAATCCGCCTCTCCGAGCTCCTGCCATTTTTCCATGACCGTGGTAACCAGTCCCGGGACCAGGCTGTGGCAGGAATCACTCTTGGGATCACAGCCAAACAGAAGGACCTTGTTTCCCCTGGACGCAAAAAGCACGCCCAGGTTGCTTGCCACCGTCGACTTGCCGATTCCGCCCTTTCCGTAAAAGGCAATCATTCTCGTCATTTCTCGGCCTCCATCCCCGTCCTGGCCCAGGTGAGCGACAGCGAGCCGAAACCGTTCACCAGGCGCTCCACCAGAACCCTTACTCCCTGGAAACCCAGGTAGGGAGAGTGACGCAGGCAGTGGAAGTAGTTGGCGGGGTAGCCCAGTTCCAGGAAAACCAGAGGAAGATCTCCCACCAGCTGACAGATGATGCTGTTTGCAACCAGGACATCGAGTTCCCCCGAAGCGTGGGCCCGTTTCAGGAAAAGACGTACCTCGCCGATTCTCTCGGGAAGGTTCGCCCACCCCCCCGCGGTTTCGCCGCGGTTTGAGCTGCCGGAACCTGGGCCGGAACTGCACCCGACCGCCGTGACCAGGAAGCCGAGTTCCTCCAGGAACTTCCCCAGGGGATGCAACAGCAAGCGGTCGGCAACCACAACGGTACTCCGACCGGCAAAGAAGCGTGGTGTGATCCACTCCAACTGTTCCAGCAACTCGGCCAACTCACGGGCGATGAACTCCTCGGCGGGTTGCTGCAGTCCCAGCCTGGCGGCGATGCCGCGTAGCCACCGCTCACTGGCGTCTATCCCCAGCGGCAAATCGGTGCTCAGGTAACCCGCATCCCAGCATTCCGCGAGTTCGACGGCACCACACTCCCCGGCGGACAGATCGACCACCAGGTCCGGTGGCGCCAACCGGCGCAGATGCCGCAGGGGAGAACCGTCGGGAATCACCTCGACCACCCTGGCACCGATTCCTCGCAGCAACCTCCGCAATTCCACTACGTTGCCCAGGTCGTCCCCCTCCCGCCGCCCGAACAGGTAGCCGACGATCCAGACCACGGGCCCTTTCCGGCGGCGCCTCTTTCCCCTCGGCCTCAACAACTCCAGCACACCACGCAGGGCATCGTAGTAGCCGGTGACATGATCCTGCTCCGTCTTGTGGCCCGGCAGGGCAATCATGGGCACACCGGTACTCGCGGACAGGTCCCGAATTACCGCCGCTGTGTCGTGTCCACAAACCACGACCGGGTTGCTGTTGGCCACGACGATCGACGCCGGTCGATGCCTGGCCACCACCTGAAGCAACTTCTTGCTGAGACGATCATCGCTCCCCAGTACGTACTCCGCCATGTCGAGATTGGTGCGTACTATCCTGTTGGCACCCTTCCAGTCCAGGAGATCGGAGAACAGATCGTGATTACCGGCTATCTTCTCCGCCTTGTAGTATCCGCAGTCGTGGGCATTGTACACCAGCCAGGTGTCAGGCACGGCGTTCACCAGCAGGTAGGCCCCGTCCAGGTAGGGATTGGCCAAGTGGTAGGGAATTTCAAACTCCTCGGGGACTGGCTTTTCACCTGGCATGGGCCTAGTTTCCTCCTCTTGGCGGTAAGCGCTCCCCGTGAGCAACTGGCATCCCACGGTAACGCCGGTAGAACCCGGAGGCCAGCAACCCCTGGATGAAACGAGCGGTCCTGACCGCTCCCGTGTACCCGGGGTGAAGCTGCTTCACGGACAATGGAATCTTTCCTGCCCGGGAGATCCGGCGATCGCGAAGCATCTCCGTGAATACCAGATCGAACTCTCCCCTTAGGAGTAACTCATCAAGCTGGGAGGAGGAGCGGAAAAATACCACCTCGTCTCCGGCGTCGAGCTTCAAGCCGACGCGAGCAGCCACATCCTCGACTGCGGGTTCACCTTCTTCAGATGCCAGGTACAGGTGGAGGCAGATCCTCAGGCCGAGTTCGTGAAAGAAATCGACCAGGGGGACACCAAAACGGATACGCGGGGAAAGGCGTATGTCGGCACCCGGCCACCTGGAAAACAAGCCAACGCTCCTTCCGGCAATGTCGCCTCGAATACGGTTGAAGCTCTCCCCGGCCGATTGTATCTCATCAATTCCCTCCAGGGGTGGCGGTTCACCCAGCAACCGACTGTGTATCTTCTCCAGCCATTGCGATGTTCCCTCGATGCCATAGGGAATCGGCAACGAGAGCAATGGTTGCGAGAGGTCCTTCACCATGTCGGAGAAGATGACGCGAACATACTCCCAGCAGTTGGCAACAAGAACAGATGATCGGGAGATATTTCTGACGGCAGCGCTATCCAGTGAAGGGAATACGTGGCCCAGGACCCGCCAGCCCAGCCGCTGGCAGACATCATCCAGGCCGAGCCACTCGGGAGTACCCACGCCCAGCAGAACCACCCCGGCAGGATCGCTCGTCGATGTCGATTCGTCCAGCTGCTGGAAAAGAGAACGCCAGAAATCCTTCAGCTGCTGCAGGTAAGGGTGCTGGCTGGTCCTGATGTCATAGTAGACGATGGGCACCCTGCTTTTTTCCTGCAGCCTCTCCAGGAAGGAACGCGAATCCACGCCGACAATGCGGTGCAGGCAGGAATCCATGTACACTATCAGTTCGGGTGGTGTCCTGGATGCAACCAACGCCTCCAGGCATCGTTCCGCCCGGTTGCTGCCGATGATCACTTCCTGCGCGTTGAAACCCACGTAATAACTGTGATTGAGATAGTCCGGCCGAGGGCGCACGGGCCAGGGGGAAGACACCGTCCAGTCTTCCTTCTGGGAGGCCACCAGGGAAAACAGGTTGAAGCACTCCCGGTCACAGGAAGTCACCACGGCAATCTCCTTCGAACTGGCCAGTAACATCTCGAAGAAGCTGCTGTCGTCGAGTCGCCTGGTAACCAGGAAGTCGACTTTCCAATCATCGGGCAGGTAGTCAACGGGAGGATCGCCGAAGTCGAATACGAGGCTGAATTCCGGCGGCAGGTTCCGGGACAACAGGTATCCCATGAACTCCTCCACCTGGTGCTCCAGCAAGCGCCTCAACCGCGAATCGCGTTCGTCCCTGGTGACGAACATCCCCACCTGGCCCCAGGTAATCAACGGCTTGCGCCTGCCGTCCCCCTTCTTGCTCAGTGACAGCGTCACGGTGACCGAGGCCTTCCGGCTCTGAAATACCACATTCAGGTGGCCGCTGTATTCGTTGATGTCGGCAACCCGGTAGTCGAAGTAGCGGGTCTGCCCCTTGACCAGCATACCCGGACACAGGTTGTTGAACAATCTCCGGTTCCAGGCAATCTTCTGGGGGTTGCGGTTCCTCCACTCGAGCAGGTGCGGTGGCCGGCCCCGCAACAGGCGTTCCAGGCGATTGGCCACATGAACGGCGGCCCGGCGCAGCTGGCGCAATCTCTGCTCGCCAAGGCCGGGCTTACCGGCACAAACGATCACTCCCCCGCCGAACGCGGCCAGCACCTGCCCGCTGGCCGCTGTCTCCATCCATTTCAAGCGCAGAAGAGACTTGCCGCTGCGCAGGCGGAACAACATGGAACCGTCCCGTACCAACCTGATTTCCTCAACCAGGTACGGGCTCTCCGCCTGGATGAACTTCTCCATGAAGGGAATGAGATTGTGAACCAGTTGGTAGTCTTGCTTTTGCCCTGACACGGCATTCTCCTCACCGGTGAGCAGATGCTATAGCATTTCGCCGGCAGACAACAAGCCCTGCCAGGTATTGCCCCCCCTGCCTCCGCTCGGTGTTTCGAATCGATGATGCTACAGCTTCAACCTGGGAATGCGCAGGAAGAAAGAACCGCCTCGACGCAGGTAGTTACCTAAATGCCTCGGTGAATCCATTCCCCGGAGGATACGAATTACCTGGGAAGGCCGGGAATAGAATCCCAGATATCCCTTCTTCCACAGGGCCATGACCCTGCTCCTGCTCATGCGGTAAGGATGGAAGACCGGGCGGGCGTGATGATGATCCAACAGCTCAGCTTCCCGTAATCCGCTTTCTTCAACCAGCTCCGCCAGCTTCGTGCCCGGGAAGGGCACGGGTATGCTTATTTCGATAAAGTCGGCACCAATGGTCTTGATCAACCTCAGAGTTTGAGCGGCGGTGTAATCCGTCTCCCAGGGAAAACCGATCATGAAGAACGCATAGGCCTTCATTCCCGCCTGGCGACACAGTTCAATCGCCCGGCGTGCCTGAGCGACCGTGGTTCCCTTCCCTATCCGGCGCAGCATCTCGTCGCTGCCGGATTCCACACCGAAGCCGACGATCCAACAACCTGCCCGGTGCATGGCCTGCAACAGCGGCAGGTCAACGGTGTCTACTCGACTGTTGCACCCCCAGCTTATCTTCAGCCCGCTTTCCTCTATCGCCCGGCAAAGCCTCATGACCCAGTCGCGATTCAGGGTAAAGGTATCCGCCCGGAAATAAAACTCACGAATACCGTGAACTTCCACACATTCGCGCACTTCTTCCACCACGCTGGCCGGAGAGCGGGTCAGCAGTTTCTTTCCGGAGACAATCGGTGCCAGGCAGTAGATGCAAGAGAAGGGACAACCCCAGGCTGCCTGGATGGTGGTCTGCGGTGTCCCGGTATCAGGACGAAGATACAATTCGTTACGGGTGAGTTCCCGGGCCGGAAAAGGTAAATCGTCCGGTAACAGGGGGGGCAAAGACTCGTTTTCCACGATCCGCCCGGAGCGGCGGAAGGAGATTCCCTTCACCTCATCCAGGGGAACTCCGGCTGCCACCTGGCCGGCACTCACCTCGTAACCATCACGCAACACCACGTCTATCCAGGGAGTTTCCCTTAGAATCGCTTCCGCCTGACGGGCTACCTGTGCACCCTTGATAACGGTTGTGATCTCCGGCCGAGCTTGCTTGGCCAATCGACAGTACTGGAGGTCTTTCTCCAGGGTGGGACTGGTGGTACTGACGATCAAGCACTGCGGCTCCAGTTGTCGCAGATCAGTTTCGAAGGCATCCCCGCCCAGACCCTCGGCCGGATAATCCTTGATATATGCCCGGCAGCCCAGGTCGCGGGCCGAAGCCGCCATGTAAGCCAGATCGATGGGAAAACGCAGGGTCGCACTGATACCCTCCACCGGTGTCTGGCACCTGTCCTCCCGAATGAACAGACCGGTGGGAGGATTGGCCAACAAGACGCGCCGGGGTGGCACCTGCCTTTCTGCAAGCGGTTCCCCGAGAGGTGCCGCCGGGAGCCGCTGCGAGTTTCCCTCCAGGTGGAGCTGTCCCAGATAGTACAGCATCCTGGACACGTAACGCAGGGCCCCGAAGCCACTGGTCATGGACTGCCCGGACCGTCGGGGCTGCATCTCCACCGGGACCTCCACTATCGAGAATCCAGCCCTGACCAGCTGCACCAGCACGTTTACGTCCGGGTAGTCGTCAGGCATTCGCTCCGCCAGGAAGCGAACCGCCCGGGCATCAAGGGCCATGAAACCGCTGGTGGGATCGGTGAAACGCCTGCCGCACAACAGCCATCCCAGGATCGAGAACAACTCCATCCCCAGTCGCCTGCTCGTGCTCGGCCGGTATCCTCCACCGGTCAGCATTCTCGAGCCCACCACCACGTC
>Ga0164318_10002672_pt1 | contig 16638 bp, 14 predicted proteins | sample GuaBasSedimGuay9_FD_113734 | JGI IMG/M metagenome (GOLD analysis project Ga0164318, IMG submission 113734) | Subseafloor sediment microbial communities from Guaymas Basin, Gulf of California, Mexico - Guay9, Core 4571-4, 0-3 cm | ecosystem: Environmental > Aquatic > Marine > Hydrothermal vents...
CACTAAGAGAAAAATCTTCGAAATAACCATCGCTATCACCATGATACCTATAATCAAATCTTAATGTTCCTATACCTTCTTCTAATATTTTCTTTTCTAGATCTGCAAATAATCTATTAGTTTCAATATGATTTCCTGTAAATCCATGAAACATAACCACTAGGCTATTATTCTTGTTAAAAGGTAGTTTTTTTATCCCATATACGTTCATTTTTTCTACTTCCAAGATAATAGGTTCTATAATCATGTTGCTTCACGTGAATTGAACAAATGATTAGTATTATACATCTTATTACAATAATTAAGAAAAAGAGTGAATTAAAGATATATTACTTTTCCTTCTCTGGCTGATTTCATCACAGCTAATGTTAACTCTAGAGTCTTTACTCCCTCACTTATGGGTGTACGTGTTTCTAAATCATTCTTTACTGCTTCTATAAGATTTCTCTCATTTAGAAATATGGGATCCCTTCCGATCTCAGCATATTCTTCAATCTTGAGTGGATCTGTACTACTTCTATATATCTTTAGACGATTAGCTTCTTCACTCTCAAGTGTAGCATCGCTACCTACTATATTCCATTTAACCCACCCGTATCTTGGTACAGCAGCAATTGTTGCTGTAACAGAACCAACTGCTCCTGATTTAAATCTTAGAACAACGCTACTTACATCTTCTATAGTCATGTTAGGTTCATTAATATAAAAAAGTCTATCCATTTCACTATATACTCTTTTAACATCACCGGCTAACCATCTTAATATATCATATAGATGTGTAGATTGTTCAACTACCTGACCACCACTTTTAGAAATATCCAGCCACCAGTCCCGTCTGATAAATCTACACCAGTATTTTCCAGTGACAAGTAAAACTTTTCCAAGTTCTCCGCTTTCGATTAGTTTCTTAGCTTTTTCGGCGGCAAGAGAAAATCTCAACTGATATCCAACCTGTGATTTTACACCATATTTTTCAACTGCTCTTTGCATCTCTTTAGCTAAATTAAGATCCAACGCTATGGGTTTTTCAATATAGATATTAACTCCATGTTCTGCCGCAACCATAACTTCGTCACTATGGGCAAAAGGAGGTAAAGAAATAAACACTATATCTAGATCCTCGTTCTTAAACATTTGATGATAGTCAGAATATGCTCTTCCACCATACTCTTCGGCACATTTTTTAGCTTTAGACAAATCTATATCTGTAAAAGCAATAAAAGTAACATCATTATTACGTGATAAGCTTCTCATATGTCCCCTAGCATTACCTCCGCATCCTATAAATCCAATTTTTACCTTTTCCATGACTAAAATAAAAACGGAAAAGAATAAAAAAGTTATCTATTATTTTTCCCATATATCTATTGGAGGCTTATGATCTGGAGGAATAGGAGACTTATAGATACGGCCTTTTAACCTTTTTTTATGTTCTTCCTTAGCTTTCTCCAGAAGCTCCTGGTTAACTAGAAAGTCTATAGCTGTCGCAGCTAATGTTTTTGAAGCAAACAATAAAGCCTTATGTGCAGTTATGCCAACAGATTGTGCTGTGCTCTGCCAAGAATGAGCTGGGGTACCTAAAACCCATGCAGCTGTAGAAAATTCAACTGTTGGTGCTTTCCAACTTACGTCAGCCACATCTGTTGAACCATGACTAATGTTTCCTTCTCCCCAAAGGTCTGGTATCTCATCGTCAATTAACTTATCAATAAGTTTTTCCCAATCGGGTCTTCCAGATTTCTGCAAAGCTCTAATCTTCGATTCACGACTAATAGTTTTTGCTATTGATCTAGAGAACTCTAATTCATCCTCAGTGTATTTTGGTGGTCCTATTTCTCTCATATTATTAACAATCACTTCTGCAATAGTACGATTTGGTATTAGATTATATATTCCTTCGAGAAACTGTATTTCAAGTTTAGTCCTAGTCATCATTGCTGCAGCTTTTGCTATGTCAACAACCCAGTTATAGATAAATTCAACTTGTTCCCTTTCAGGTGCTCTAATATAATACCAACTCCTAGCATAGTCTGGCACGATATTTGGTTGAGAGCCCCCTCTCTCTATTACATAATGTATTCTAGCATCCTGAATGATATGTTCACGAAGATAATTTACTCCGATGTTCATTAACTCAACTGCATCTAAGGCGCTTCTACCTTCTTCTGGTGCTGCACCGGCGTGAGAAGCTTTTCCGTAAAAAATAAACTTAGCTGAATTGATCGCTAATGAACTTTTAAGTGTAACAGCATTCATAGTTCCGGGATGATGGCTTATAACTATGTCAACATCATCAAAATATCCATCTCTAACCATGTATACTTTACCACTAAAATTTTCTTCAGCGGGAGTTCCATAGAACCTTATGGTTCCTTTTAATCCATATTTCTCTATAACTGTTTTGACAGCTATAGCGCCACCAATTCCAGAAGTTCCATGAATGTTATGTCCACATCCATGTCCAGCTCCTCCTTCAATTAATGGTTCTTTCCAGGGAACCATTTTTTGGGATAAGCCTGGCAAAGCATCGTATTCTCCCATAATACCAATTACAGGTGTTCCCTCACCCCAAGAAGCTATGAAAGCAGTTGGCATACCAGCTATTCCTATCTTGACTTCGAAACCATGATCTCCCAGGGTTGATGCTAGTAATCTAGAGGATTTATACTCTTTTAATCCAATTTCAGCATATTCCCATATGCTATCACTAATTTCTATTAGTTTGTCACTATTTTTATCAATCCAAGAAAAAGCTTCTCTTTTTAAACTCTTAACCATAATTCCTTCAATATATGAAAGATTCAAAAACTTTATGTATGTTCTGTTAAAAATAATAATCTTTTTGATCTAGGTATAACTGTATAAAAAGTGACTGGTGAAAAAATTGCGGAATCATTCTTTAAGTTATGAAACATATTTTAACAAGGTCTATGGAGGATGGATTGGTAAGTGTATAGGTGGAGCTATAGGAGCAAGAGTTGAAGGTATCAAAAAGCTCCATGATTTTGATGAAAGTAATGTTTTTCCAGAAGAATGGCCTCCTAATGATGATCTAGATTTACAAGTACTATGGTTATATGTCTTAAAAAATAAGGGAATATATATTACAAGTAAAGATTTGGCAGATGCTTGGCACAAATATAGTTGGTATTACTTTAACGAGTATGGAAGATTTCTTAAAAATTATGATAAAGGTATATATCCTCCTACATCGGGTTGGTTTGATAATAATTTCTTCAGAGAATCTATGGGTAGCCCTATACGATCAGAAATATGGGGCTTTATAAATCCTGGAAATCCTGATTTAGCAGTAGATTACGCTGGAAAAGATGCTGTACTTGATCACTGGAAGAATTCTGTGTGGGCTGAACAATTTTTTGCAGCGATAGAATCGTCGGTTTTCTTTATTCATGATATAGAAGAGCTTATAAAAATAGGTCTAAAATATGTACCAGTAGATTCGAAGCTTTACAAGGTTATAACCCTTGTCCAAAAATTAAGGTCAAAAAAAGTGGAATGGAGAGAGGCTAGAAAAGAGGTTCTAAGATATTTTGGGCATCCTGATTTCACATCTGTTTTTCAAAACATAGGTTTTATTCTTATTTCTCTTCTATGGGGTGAATATGACTTTGCTAACACTATGTTGATAGCTATAAATTCTGGATATGACACAGATTGTACATGTGCAACGTCTGGTGCTATTCTTGGTGCGATTCTAGGTGCAGATAAGATTCCTAAAAAATGGAAAGAACCTATAGGTGATAAGTTTGTTATGGGTTTTAAAATTCCTTGGAAAAAATATTCTATAAAGTATCTTGCTGAAGAAACATGTAAAATTGGAGTATTGTTGTCTAAGACACTAAATAAAAAGGTTAGAATCTTTGGATTTCCCAAAAATATTCTTGATACAAATTTGATTGTTGGGAATCCAAGGAGAGTAGAGATAGATATAAATTATGTTGGGTTACCTGTTATAACTTACAACAAGAGTAGCAAGGTTAAAATAACTATAAGAAATAATCGAGACACTGATCTCAAAGGAAAGCTTTTAATAAAACTCCCTGAAAAATTTGAATGCTTAGAAAAGATGTATAGGATTAATATTAACCCTAATGAGTCAAAAGAGGTCTTTTTCACTATAAAGTTTAAAGGTGATATACTTCATGACAAAAACATATTTACAGTTGTTTTAGAGGAACAAGGTAATAAAATATTAGAAGAAAAATTTGGACTAAGTGGTTCAAGAATTTGGCGATTAAAAGGACCCTATTGGACCAGTAAAGATTGGATAACCGATATAGCGGATATTTCATATGAATACATTGATGAAAAAAATTTTGTAACTGGTGAATATGAGAAAGCTTTCAGAAGCTCGATTGTTATAAGTTCGGAAGAATCTCTTTTACCTTTAGAAAATATACTTCCTCTATATGGAGAATACTGTGTTTATTTATATACCAAAATTTTCAGTCCCGAGAATATGAATGTTGATCTAGTTATGGGTGCTTCGGGCGATACAAAGATATGGTTCAATGAGGAATTTAAAGGATTGTATAGAGGTTCATATATTTGGAACCCAGTAATGTATCATATTCCTATATCTTTAAAAACAGGTATAAATAATCTAGTTATTAAATATGTGAAGAAATGTAATAAGCCTTTTCTGAGTATAGATTTCCATAGGCCGAATAAAGAAAAGATTCCAGGATACAGTATTTGGCTTACCGATTTAGGAAGTATACTATAATTTTTCATATATAGATACTGTAATAAAATAATGCTAGGGAAACCTTGCTATGATCAAGATAAAGGAAAAGTGGAATAGGCTTAGCAATAATACAAAATGGTTACTTATCACAGAACCAGGCTGGAGTTTACCAATGCCTTGGGTCTTTTATTATCAACCTCTCTATATGAAAGTGCTAGGTGTAAGTGAGATTGGGTTAGGATTATTAACTAGTTTTGGAATGGGTATGTCAATTATACTTCCGTTTGTAGGTGATTATTTTGGTGAGAAGATTGGTAAAAAATGGGCTTTTATAATTTTGGATTTAATCTGTAATATTGGGTATCTTTTATCACTTTTCTTTGCTAGAGATATAATTGCTTTTTTGTTAACCTATTTATTTTCTGCACTTTACTCTGCTATAGGGCCATTATGGGAAACTTTATTAGTCGAAGAAATAGATGATGAAAGTCGAACCATAACTTATTCCACTATATCATTAATTAATTTATTTGGTAGTTTGTCTACTCCGATAGCTGGAATCATCATACAATTTTATGGTATTCTTAAAGGTTTCAGATATGTTATTTTGATAGCATTAATATTGTTTATAATAAAAACTCTAGTTTTAGTTTTCAAAATAAAAGAGCGTCCAGTACATCAATATAAGAAAGACATTTTTAGAAGAAGGCTGAGTGATGTGACAAAAATTATAGTATCTAATTATAGTGTCTTATTACTGTTTACTATTACAATTGTGATGAACATAACTATGTATTCTATCCCTACTTATCTTGCGTTATATCTTAAGGATGATAAAGGAGCAGGTCTATCCGTGGAAGAAATTTCTCTAGTACCTATGTTTTCGTCAATCACTTCAATTTTGGTTCTCTCATTAATCATATTTTGTACATCCACAAGATATAGGAGGTATTTGTTGATTAGTTTCTTACTGAGTGTTATAGCATATACTTTATACTATTTTTCTTTCATGTATTCAATGTTTGCCTATTTCGCCTCTATAATATCTGGTATTAAAACCATAGAGTTTATAGTTTCTCGAACGATGTTGAATAACTATATCGACCGTATAAATCCAGAATATAGAAGTAAGATTCTTTCAGTTTTATATTCTATTGTACAGATTGTTACAATTCCAGCACCGACATTACTAGGGTTAGCTTATACATATGATCCAAAAAATATTTGGGTTGTAGGTATTATTTTATCTATTATAGAATTATTTGCCTTAATAAAAATTGAATAGTTTTCCGCTAACTTTTTAATAGAAAATATATTCTTTTTAAAATATGGATGAAAAAGAAAATGTTATCCTAATAATTTCTGATACGTTCAGACATGATCTATTATTTGAAAATTTTGTTGTGAAAAAAAATGTTCGTGCAAAGACTCCTTATTTAAATAGGTTCGCAAAAGAGTCTCTTGTTTTTACACGAGCTTATCATGCATCTTTTCCAACTGTTCCTAATAGGCATGATATATTAACAGGAAGATATACATTTATTTATTCTGACTGGGCACCTCTTCCAAGAGATGAACATGTTTTATCGTTAATGCTTAAGGAAAAGGAATATACAAGTGTGATGATAGCGGATACCCCTCATATATTAAAAGATGGATATCACTTTGATAGGGGGTTTGATGCATGGGTTTGGATTAGAGGACAGGAGAATGATAGGTATAGAACTGATCCTATAGATGTTCAATTACCTTGTAGTCCCCAGAAGCTTAGGAATGTTAAGACTACTATTCAGCACATGAGGAATAATGCATATAGAATAGTGGAAGAGGACTGGATACCTGCAAAGACTGCAAAAACGGCTGCCGAGTGGCTTGAGAAAAATTATAAGAGAAAGTTTTTCATGTATATAGATTTCTTTGATCCACATGAGCCATGGGATCCGCCTAGATGGTACATAGATATGTATGACCCAGATTATGAAGGTGAGGAGGTTACATATCCAGTATATGGACCCACTGATTATTTGTCAAAAGAAGAGTTGGAGCATTGTAGAGCTATGTATGCAGGTGAAGCTACACTGGTGGATAGATGGATAGGATTTTTACTGGAAAAGATCGATGAGCTTGGATTATTTGAGAATACTACGGTTATCTTTACTGCTGATCATGGCTTTTACTTGGGTGAACATAATCTTATTGGTAAATCAATAATTATGGGAGATGCACATGGTCTTGCTCCATTATACGAGGAAGTTGCTCATATTCCTTTACTTATAAGACTTTCCGATAACATTGGTAAAAAACATCAGATAATTGAAAATCTTGTGCAAACTCCGGATATAACGGCTACTATACTAGATATTGCTGGAGTAATTGAAGAGACTCAAATAGAAGGATTTTCACTTTTACCTCTAGCTAGAGGAGAGGATTTAGAATTTAGGGATTTTGCGGTATCCTCTCCTTCTATTATAAGAGGTGTTAGATCTGGACTTAGACCGACTATAACTACTGATGAGTGGGCATTGATTCTTGCTTCTCAAGAATCGCCAAAAATGGAAGAGGTTGAGTACACTATGATTGTTGATGGTGAGCCAAGAATTCTTAAACCTTTTGGAAAGATTGAAACTGAACTATATAATTTACGAAAGGATCCTAAACAGCAATATAATGTTCTGGAGGATAATAAAGATATAGCAAAGGAACTTAGAGACATGTTTATAGATTTCCTATATGAAAAAGGTGCTAAAGAAGAATATATAGTTCCTTGGAAAAATTGCAAAGGAATTGACTAAATATATTAATTTTTAGTTTTTCTTTTTATTGATAAGATGTGGAGATTATATAGCATTGAAGAAGTTATTAAGGATACAGTTAAACATTTGGAAAAGAAGTTTGATGAAGAAGAGATTAATGTTTTAGATGCATTAAATAGATTTTCTGCAAGGGAATATTATTCCTTAATTGATCTTCCTCCTTATCCTAAATCAACTATGGATGGGTATGCTGTATTAAGTTCGGATTGTAGCGGTGCTTCAGAGAATTCACCAATTTTTCTAGAAGTTCTTACTGAAGTTATTAGATCTGGTGAAAAACCCACTATAAAAATTAGTCAAGGTAAATGTGTAAAGATTGAGACTGGAGGCTTTTTACCTAAAGGAGCAGATGCTGTAATTCCTATCGAAGATGTTATTTTATCTAAAGAACATATAGAGGTTACGAAACCACTCAGTAAATATGAAAATGTTTCACTACCTGGCGAAGAGCTTAGCAGAGATGATAAGATTATAGAGGAAGGTGAACTCATAAGGCCTTGGCATATTTCTACACTTTATGCTTCAAGATATAGGAAGATTTTTGTGAAAAAAATCAATGCGGGTATCATTTATACTGGAGATGAATTTAAAAATGGTGAAAATATTCCTTATACAAATTATTTAGTTAAGGGATGGTTGGAAGAAAATGGGTTTAAAGTTACTGACATCATATATTCTAATGATGATCCTTTCTCTATTAGAAGTAGTGTTCAAAGATTATTGAGCAAAAATACATTTATTGTAATTCTAGGCGGTACATCGAAAGGAGACTGGGATTATGTATACAATGGTCTGGAAAAATTGGCATCCAATATTTATAGAGGTGTTAGAATGAAGCCCGGTAAAACAACTACGATATATGTAATCGATGGTAAACCAGTGTTTTCAATTAGTGGTCTTCCGGCAGCTGCTTTTTCTTCTTTGGAGCTAATCATCAAAAAAATTTTGTTTTTATGGTTGCATTTAAGGTATTTATCTCCTCCTAAAATCAAAGCAAAATTAAATAGAAGAGTAACTTCAAAGCTTGGATTTATAAGTTTTACCAGAGTTAGAGTTTTTGAGAGAGGGGGAGAATTGTTTGCTGAACCCTTAGTTAGTGGTGGATCAGGTTCTTTAAGAAGTCTTGTACTGGGAAATGGGTATATTGTTGTACCTGAGCATGTAGAAGGATTTGATAAAGGTGATTTAGTAGAGGTTGTGCTTTATGGATCAATCAAGAAGAATATATAGGGAATTAATGGATTTAGAAGAAGTTATACCTAGAATTGAGAGGTATGTAAAGCTCGCACCCTTGGGTATTGAGGAAATACCAGCGTATTTTTCTACTGGAAGAATTTTAGCTGAAAATGTAAAGGCAAAAATTAATCTTCCACCATATACACGTTCATTGATGGATGGCTATGCAGTTATATCAGATGACGTAAAGATGGCCTATGAAGATTCTCCTGTGAAATTAAAAGTTGTTGGAAGGATATATGCTGGATCTTGTCGGATGATAACTATTAATAACGGGGAGGCAGTTGAAGTTGCTACTGGGGCTCCAATTCCTTATCCTGCGGATGCAGTAGTTCCAGTAGAATACACAGATGAGGAGAACAATATTGTTAAGGTTTATAAACGTGTTGCTCCTGGTGAAAATGTTGATATTCTCGCTTCTGACTTTGTCAGAGGTGAAACCATTGTATATAAGGGAACTAAAATAACATCTTCTATAATTGCCACACTTATATCTGCTGGTGTTAAAAGAATAAAAGTATATACAAAGGTTAGAGTTGGTATATTTTCTATAGGTAATGAATTAAAGTATCTTGATGAGGTTCTCAATTATGGAGAGATCTATGATTCTAATTCTTACATGATTTCTTCTTTAGTTTATGAAAATGGAGGCATTCCTTATTTAGAAGGAATAGTTAGGGATGATGAAGAAGAAATTAGGAGGAAGTTGGATGAATGTATAAGGAAGTATGATATTATTGTGACTATTGGAGGTACTTCGTCTGGTTTAGAAGATTTAACATATAGGATAATAGATTCTTATAAGCCTGGTATAATTATCCATGGTTTAAAGATTAAACCCGGAGGACCTACAGCTATAGGAATAGCAGATGGTAAAATTATAGTTGCTCTACCAGGTTTCCCTATATCCTGTCTTACTGCTGCTAACCTTGTTTTGCTTCCAATAATTTTAAGGCTTCAGGGTTCAAAAATTGGTAAGCTAAAAAATATTAATGCTAGACTTCTTTTACCTGTTAAAGGTTTTATCGGGAAAAAAAGAATTGTTCCTGTAATTCTCGCAAAAGAAGAGAATAATTATCTTGCCTATCCTTATATTTTTCACAGTGGTTCTATAGGTAAGTTTTCTAAAGTTGATGGGTTCTTTATAATTCCTCCAGAACTCGAAGGTATAAAAAGTGGAAAGATAATCAATGTTTATCTATATCCTGGGTATGAGGAAAACGATGTGTTATATTTCGGGAGTCATTGTCCTCTAGCTGAGAAAATATTATTGGAGATAAAGAATACTTATAACGTAAAAATTGTATATATGGGAAGTCTAGGTGGGCTAAGAGCTCTTAAAAATGGTATTAGCGATTTATCAGGAATTCATCTTATTGATGAAGAAACAGGAAGTTATAATGTTCCGTTTATAAGAAAGATAGGTGTAGATAATGTTTTGTTGATAAAAGGTTATCGTCGAGAGCAAGGTTTTGTGTATAGAAAAGGTTTAAACATAGATGGTTTAGAAGACATTATAAAGAAAGGATATCGATTTATAAATAGAAATAAAGGATCTGGTACAAGAACATTAACTGATGTTCTTTTAAAAAGATATGCAGTAGAAAAAGATATTAGTTTTCAAGAGATAACGAGAAAAATTAAAGGGTATAACTTTGAGGTAAAAACTCACGATAGTGTAGGTTTAGCTATTTCTCAAGGATTAGTTGATGTGGGTGTAGCAATTAGATATATCGCATATAAGTATAATTTGGACTTTACACCTATTGCTTTCGAAGAATTTGATTTCGTTGTTAAGAGAAAAAGTCTATCAAAAATAGCTGTTAAATACTTCGTTGAAAATATTAGAAATCTTATATTGAATCATATAAAGGGTATGGAAGGTTTCGAGGTTTATGGGGAGACGGGAAGAATTATTAATCTCTAATCTTGTTAAAATGTTGATATAGCCTAGGCAGTGTAACATATGGTGTTAAAAGATAGATTTAATAGGTATTTAACTCATCTTCGTATTTCCGTTACTATGAAATGTAACTATGACTGTATATACTGTCATCGTGAAGGAGAAACATTTAAGGAAGATTTTCTTAGGGTTAGAGATATAGGTATTGTTTGTAAAGCTGCTACATTGCATGGGATAAAATATTATAAGATTACTGGAGGAGAACCACTAGTAAGAAGTGATATCTTAGAAATTGTTTCGGTTATAAAAGAGAATGTTTCTGGAGAAATATCTATGACTACTAATGGATATTTTTTAGAAGATTATATACCTGCGATACTTGATGCAGGTTTAAAAAGAGTGAATGTTAGTCTTCCTTCACTTAAGGAATCCAATTATCTTAGAATAACTAAGAGAAAAGGGCTTAACAAGGTTCTTAGAGGTCTTGACATTGCTGTTTCATATGGGGTTCCTATAAAGCTTAACGTTGTTGTAACAAAGTATAATTTTAGTGAGTTGACATCGATAATAGAGTATGCTTCATCTAAAGGATTTGATATAAATCTTATTGAGTTAATTCCAGTTAATATTTCACCAGAAATATTTAGGGATTTATATGTTAGTATAGATGGTGTTGAAAAAGAGGTAATGGATAAAGCTAAGAAGAGATATATACGTGAACTTCAGGCAAGACCTGTGTATGTTCTAGATACTGGTGTGAAGATAGAGTTCATCAAATCGTTCTGTAATCCTATTTTCTGTAATAAGTGTTCAAAAATTAGGCTTACACATGATGGATTTCTAAAGCCATGTATTATGAGGAATGACAATGTAGTAGATATTCGGAGTATTTTAAGAGCAGATTTTTCAGATTATAAAAAGATATTAATGGTTTATGAAAAGATTAAAGAAACAAATATGAAAAGAGAGCCATATTTTAGATATAGAGGTAATAAATGTGTCAGTGTCGATGGTAGATATATCCGGGAAAGATAAAACGTATAGGGAAGCTGTAGCTGAAGGAAAAATTTATTTGAGAAAGGAGACAATTGAAAGAATATTCAGGAACCAAATTGAGAAAGGAGATATATTTACTATATCTAAAGTTGCAGCTATTCAGGCGGTTAAAAAGACTAGTGAGATTCTGCCTCTGTGTCATCCTATAGATATTTTTCATATAGATGTAGATATAAAATTAAAAGATGGATTTGTTAAAGTAATAGTAAGAGTTAAATCTTATGAGAGAACAGGAGTAGAAATGGAGGCTTTGAATGGTGTGACCGTAGCATTATTAAATATATGGGATATGGTTAAAAAATATGAGAAAGATAACAGTGGTAACTATCCATTTACAAAGATAACAGACGTAAGAGTAGTTAGTAAAGTTAAGAAACAAAATAATCAATATGTTTAGATTTTTGCTTAAATATTTCTATTATCTCTGTAAGAGCCTTATTCATAGTTTTTCTATCTTCTGCTAGAATACCTGTGAGAAAAATAGGTTCTCCAGGCGACAATCTTCCTCTTGCCGCTATTGTAATTACATTAACTTTATATTTCTCTGATATTTTTTCTGAGAGTTCTTTAAGATCCCTTTCTGATATTTCATTTAACATATACCTGATTTTTCTATCATTCACTTGAAGTTTAACTTTACCAATAAATATTCCTGTTGCGGATTTTTTCTCACGCCATATCCTTGTAAGAAAACTTGAGAATGTTTTAAAATCTATTCTTTCTACAACTAAGGAAATAACTTTTCCCCATCCACTAATTCCATAAGAAATCTCTAATGCATGCCTAGAGATAGGTAGTATGATATTTTCTAGCACTAGTTTTAATGCTGAAGGATTACCGGGTACAACAAATATGAGAGATGATCCTATTTTTCCAGCTAATGCTCTAGACATTAATCCTTTTGCTCCTATTTCATTATAGGAAATATTTCTGAGATGTTCGCCGAATCCTTGGAGTTCCTTTTCTATCAATGGCTTGATGGCATCAACCGTTATATCATGTTCGCTGATTCCTGTTCCACCAAGTAATAATATTACATCATAATTGTTAACGTTAGAAATTACATGTTTTAATATTTCATATTTATTGTTAGGAATAACTGTATAAACAAATTTGATCCCTTTTCTAGTGAAAAATTCTTCTATAAATGGATATGTTTTATCCATGCTAGGATCAATGAGAAGAGTATCGCTGACCATACATACATAAAATGTTAGATTAGTCAAATCGGTCACCTTATATGTATGTTGTAACAAGTCTTATATCTTAGTTTTTATATACGGTAATTAGTGATCAAAGTGAAAAAATTATCCATCATCGATGTCAATAGATGTGTCGGATGTATGCTATGCGTGTTTGCCTGTGCACGTAGATTTGGTGAGTCTGGTGTTGCTAAATCAGCAATAAGGGTATCTAGTGTTGGTGGTGTCGAAACAGGTTACAGAATACAAGTTTGTAGAGCATGTACTGATCCTCCTTGTGCAAGTGTATGTCCGACAGGAGCATTGTTAAGAAGAAAGGGAGGCGGGGTAATGCTTCGACCTAATCTTTGTATAGGTTGTGGAAATTGTGTTGATGCATGTCCAATTGGAGCTGTTCAATGGGATATAGAGTTAAATAAACCGATAATTTGTACTCATTGTGGTTATTGTGTTGATTTTTGTCCCCATGGGGTGCTTGAACTAATAGACTTAAAAGAAAGAGGTGAGATACATGTGGCTCCCAAGGCATGATCCTATAAAGAATGTCTTATATATTGATCTTACATTGAAGAAGTTTTGGGTAGAGGATAGAAGCGATCTCTTTGAAGAATATATGGGGGGTACCGGTGTTGCGATAAAACTTCTGGAGGAAGAGATACCTAGGAATGCTGATCCTCTAGGCCCTGATAATGTTATAGTTTTTGCCATAGGGCCATTTAATGGTGTGTATCCGGCTGCATCTAAGACTGTTGCTATGTTTAAATCTCCTCATACAGGTAACCTAGGAGAAAGTCATGCTGGCGGTAGGAGTAGTATAGCTTTAAGATTGGCTGGATATGGCGCAATAGTGATTAAGGGTACCAGTAGTTTACCTATATGGGTATCAATAAGAGGAAAAAATGTGGTTTTTAATGACGCAAGAGCATTGTGGGGGATGCGGAGTAGCTACACTGTAGGCAGAATAATTAGGGAGAATGAACCTAATCCCGGATTTAGAACTATTATGAGAATTGGAAGAGCGGGAGAGAAGTTAATTACATATGCAGGTGTCATTACAGAAACTTATAGACATTTTGGAAGACTAGGATTAGGTGCAGTATTTGGTAGTAAGAAGCTTAAAGCGCTTGTTGTATCTGGAAGAGGAAGTATACCGATTTCTAACAAAAGAGAATATAGGAAGATCTATAAAGAATTGTATGATACAATGGTGAAATCTCCTGTAATGAAAAAATATCATGATATAGGTACACCAGTTAATGTTCTTAGACTTAATGAAATTGGAGCACTTCCAACAAAGAATCTTAAGGCTACAAAGTTTGAAAATGCAGATATATTATCAGGAGAAAATTTAGCTAAAGGATATTTAGCACGAAGAATGGCATGTAGTCATTGTCCTGTCGCTTGTATTCATTTAGCTGCTTTACGAGAACCTTATGTTGATGAACCTTTCTTCTATAAGACGACATTTGTTAGCTATGATTATGAGCCAATCTTTGCATTGGGATCAATGCTAGGGGCTAAAAGTGTAGATGGATTTCTAAGACTTTTAGATATGATTGAAACATATGGTTTAGATGCTATGAGTTCTGGGGTTGTATTAGCATGGATAACCGAGGCATTCGAAAGAGGGCTAATTGGCGAGAAAGAATTATTGGGTGAAAAACCAAAATGGGGTGATCATGAAATATATATGAGAATTATAGACAAACTTGTTGAGCAACCTAATGATTTTTACAAGGCTATCGGAAAAGGTTGTGCATATGCTTCTAGGATATATGGTGGTGAAGATTTTGCTCTTACTTTTGGAGGTAATGAAATGCCTGGATATCATACTGGTCCAGCAGCACCCTATAGCTTCATGGTTGGTGCCAGACATAGTCATCTAGATTCTGCGGGCTATAGTCTTGATGAAAAAACTATCGGTAAAGAACTTACTGAAGAAGAAATCGTTGATAAATTACTTGAAGAAGAAAGATGGAGGCAAGTACTTACAAGTCTAGTTGTTTGTTTATTTGCAAGGGGTGTGTATAAGCCCGAGATAATTGTTGACGCTTTTAAAGCTTTTGGTTTAACAGTTAAAGTTGATGACCTATATGAACTTGGTAAAAAGATACATATGGAAAAATATAAGTTTAAGATAAGAGAAGGATTTGATTTAGACAAATATAAGTTTCCAAAGAGAATATTTGAAACACCCACTCCCCACGGGTATCTAAGTGAAGAGAAATTAGTAAAAATGAAGAGGATATTTAAAGAAAAGATTATTAACGAAATAAAACCTATTTCTTAAACAAGATTTTTTCATGCAATATTTTTTCTAGATTTAATACAAATTTTGTTTTCATAAATAGATTTATTTCTCCTATGTATTTCTCTATTGAATAATCGAATGGTATGTAACCTAAATAATTTATTTTGTTTTCCAAGGCATATTTTTTCACGATATCTGATGGTTGTACTCTCATGTTTTCCAGTATCCCAATAATTGGGATATTGAGATTCTTTAATAATTTGACAAGTTTGTCAACCGTGTTAAGTGATAGAATTGAGGGAGTAGTAACGATTAAAATTTCTTTCTTATTTATCAGTTTTAATAGTTCTAAAACTTCATCACCCACACCTGGAGGCATATCAATTATAAGATACTCTATATTATCCCATCTTGTTATAGCTAGTAGTTCTCGAAACAGGTTTGTTACCTCCCATCCTCTTAAAGGAAGCGGATTATCCCTAGTAAAATAATATATACTCATGAAATATACACTGTTTATTTGTGGAGGCTTAATTCCTTTTTCTTCAATAGGAAATTTGTCTTTGGCTCCTAAAATTAAATGGCATGTGGGACCTTGAAAATCTAAGTCAAAAAGGCCGGTTAACTTATTATTTTTTGAGAGCAATAAAGCTAAAGTTGTTGAAATAATACTTTTACCTACACCTCCTTTACCGCTTCCTACAGCAATAATTCTTTCAATATTTTTTAGTCTTTCATTAATTATGCTTAATCGTGGATCCATTTTATTCACCTTTAAACTTTATTTTTTCTATCCAAACACCCCTACCCTTTAAAATATCAATATCAGGACTTCCACAATTTGGGCATTTTATAAATGCATGAAAAACCTCAGGAACAAAATGGATAGATTCAGCAATAAAATCATCAAGTTCTTTTAGATTTTCTGAAAAAGACCATGTTTTTCCACAAACTCTACATTTTAGTACTGCTGGCTCAATTTCTAAAATAATGGAAAGTTTATTCATTGAGTTTTCCTTTTTTAGTTCATCTAGAGCAAACTTAAAAATATCTATGTCAATTTGTTGAAGTTCGCCTATTTTAACAACTACCTTTTCTATCTCTTTATCCTTTGAATACTCTTTTATTGTTTTTATGACTCCTTCTGCTAAAGCCCATTCATGCATCTAAATTCCCCAAATACTGTTTAATATGAGAACAAAATACTATATATTAAGATTTATATTTGTGATATTTATGTCCATTAAAGACTTGAAGAAAAGGTTTTTTATAGTTGCTCATAGAGGAGCAAGTTTTTATGAGCCAGAAAACACATTGAGGGCTTTTAAAAAAGCTATAGAGATTGGTGCCGATTTAATTGAGTTTGATGTTCGTGTTTCTGGTGATGGTGTTCCTGTTGTTATTCATGATGCTAGTGTTGATCGTACTACTGATGGTAGTGGTCTTGTTTCAGAGCTTAGTGTTGATGA
>Ga0164318_10002673_pt1 | contig 16638 bp, 19 predicted proteins | sample GuaBasSedimGuay9_FD_113734 | JGI IMG/M metagenome (GOLD analysis project Ga0164318, IMG submission 113734) | Subseafloor sediment microbial communities from Guaymas Basin, Gulf of California, Mexico - Guay9, Core 4571-4, 0-3 cm | ecosystem: Environmental > Aquatic > Marine > Hydrothermal vents...
ATCAAAAATTGATTTTTTATAATAAGGGTTGTTATAAACTAAAATATTATACCCATCAAAAAGCTCATATTTTAATAACAATTCATTTTTTAGTTCATCAAATTTAAAATTATAATGAGGAAAAGACCAAAAAATATTTTCATTATTATTACTGGTTTTTAATAAAATAATTATATGATTATCAAATTTATTTATAATTTTGTTAAAAATATTATAAAGTCTTTCTTCTCCTTCTAATGATGTTTTTTTAATATTATTATATATTTCTTCTTTATAATTATTTAGTTCATTAATAAAAAAATCATTAGAAAAATTTTGCTTACTGCTAAAATAAAAATATATCAAAAAAGAAAAAAATAAAATTATAATAATTAAAAAATATTTTCTAAACACTTTGTAAAATAATAATCTTATTAATTATATAATCCTTATCCTTAATAAAAAATATTTTAAAAGATAAACTGCATTGTTTATTTCTCTTTAAATCAACAGCCTCAAGTATAATCTTTTCTACTTTATTATCACCCTCTATAATCTTACTATCTTTTATTTTATTAAATTTATACTTCTTTAAAAAATTCATAAAAATAAATTTAGCCTGATTTTTGGAATAAATTTTACCTTTTATATTTAAGTTGGTTGATTTAATACTAACAAATATCTCATCACTAAAATAATTCACTAACAAATCCGGATTTGATATTATTTTTTTACTGAAAAAGTTAGCATAAGTTATGTTAATATAAAAAATACTAATAAAAATAATAAAAAAACTAATCTTTTTCATAAATCTATTTCTTTTTTAGTTTTTATTTGATTTAATTTATAATTTACAAAATTATAAAATTCATCTTGTAGCTCATCATTTAATATATTAAAAATAGCTTCTTTCATATATGATTCTATTGACTCAAAAAAATCATCTGGTAAATCTTCAAAACGAATATTTGTGTCCCATGTTTCATTATATTTATTTATAAAAGAATTAATGTACATTAAAAGTTCCGGATTTGCTCTATCAATGTTAAAAATAATATCTATATCAATTCCTGGTAATGATTTCATAAAATTAATCCTTTTTAGGTTTATAAAAAATAGCAAAAGGAAAAACAACAATAAAATCAAAAGTCAAAATTATAGGAGCTATAACCATTGAAATGGTCCCATCAACACTCAAACTTAAAAAATACATACCAAGTATTAATAAAAATACTCCTATAGCTAACATATAATAATTAATCCTACTAAACGAAAGTTTTTCTTCAGCGCTCATCCCTTTTTTCTTCATTATTAAACGCTCCTTTTTTTCTTTTAACAATAAAAAATATAATAAGTTTCAATTATTTAATTTACTCTAATAAAACTTTTTCCTTTTAAATGAAAAAAATAAATAGAAGAATTAGTTCTTTTATATTTTGTAAAATTATACCTGCCGGCTATTCCCTGGTAATTAGATAAAGTATCAAGATAAGTTAATAAATCTGCACGCCTACTATAACCCTGTTTACAGCCAGAAAGGATTAAATTAATAGCATCATAAGATTTCAAAGCTATATTAGAAGGAGACTTTCCATATTTAGCTTTATATTGAGAAATAAAATTATTTTTTTCTACATTATTCAGTTCAGACATATCAATATCAGACGCAATAATAGCTCCTTTTATAAAATGATAATCAATTGAAAATAATTTATCATTCATCCAGATAGAATTTCCTATAAATCTACCACTAATTAATTTTGAAATAATCTGAGGAACTAAATATAAAACATCGTTTATTTTACTTGCAGGTATAAAAATCCCGTCCAATTTATAAAATTGCCTTACACTATCTTCAACTGTAACAGTATCAATTAAATCAATATAAGATGAATCTGATAATATTTTATTTATAAAATCATCTAAAAGATTTCTATAATCCTGTTGACCTTCATCATAATATAAAGTATCAATGACCCTTGCACCAAGTTTTTCTGCTAAATCAGCAAAACTTCGCACAATTTTCTCGCCATAAGAACTTAACGGGGCTATAATCAAAAAATTATGCATCTCCTCATGACTAACACAATATTCTGCAATAGCACGACCTTGAATCGTCGTAGGAACACTCATCTGATATACAGTATTTCCAAGATTAGTAAAACTATCAATAACAACAGTAGGCGCGATCAATGGTATATTATAAATACCAGCTAATATTCCTGCTGCTATAGAAGAAGATGCTCTAATAGGGCCAATCAAAGCAAGAATACTATCATTTAAAAAATCTCGTTTAAAAATTTCTGCGGTCTTTATTGGATCTCCCCTATTATCAAAAGCCACAAGTTTAACTTTGTAATTTGATTCTCTATTAAAATTATCTAAAAGAAGTTTAGCTGAATTCAAAAAAGCTTCTCCATAAAATTGATATTTTCCAGACAATGGAGCTATAATAGCAATTTTATTATTTATTGCTAAAAAACTATCAATCTCTTTTAGATAGCGTTTAATCACATAACTCTTAAAATCAGGATATTCGTCTCTCAATTTAGTAAATAAAACTTTTGCTTCCTGCATTTTATTCATATCATAAAATTTTAAAGCATTAAAATAAAGCAAATTTTTTATAAAAATATCATTTTTACACTGACCAAGCAAAAAAGAATAATCTTCAAATTTCAAATCTTCAAAAAAAGTATCTTCAATAAAATTTAATATCTTTTCTCTAAGATATTCATCATTTTTAGCATATAATAAAGATTTATCCAAAGTTAAAATTGTATTGCGATAATCAAATCTAGCTTTATAAATTTTTGCCAAAATAAATAAAGAAGTTCCTACGCTTGAAGAATCATTATAAGCAGATAAGATATTATTAATTATATATTCTGCTTTATTAAGCGCTCCTAATTCATACAAAGAATTAGCTTTAATCAATAATAATGATAAATTATGTATATTATTTTGAGGAAATCTGCTATTATAGTCATCTATATAATTAACAACCTGTGAAAAATTTTGCTCTTTATATTGTTTTAAAATAAAATCAAAATATTTATCAGGATCACTTTTATAAGCCTCATCCTGATTTTGCTGTCCTAAAATACTAATGTAAAATAAAACAATAAAAATAAATAATTTTTTCATATAAAAAATAAAGCCCTTCCAACATTAAGAAGGGCTTAAATATTTAATTTACCAAAATTCTCTGGAATTATTGAATCAAGAAATTTTTTAGTTTTAAAATATTCTAAATCCAATATTTCATTTTTGTCTATCTTGCCAAAAACATTAGTAAGCAAACTTTTTTCAACATAAATATCAGCTTCTTTTCTCAAAGCAAGAGCAATAGAATCGCTAGGTCTGGCATCAAAATTATAAATATCATCACCTTTCTTCAAGATTAAAGAAGCAAAAAAAGTATTATTCTGAAGTTTATAAATAATTACCTTTACCAATTCTATTCTAAATTCATCCAGTATATTCAACAATAAATTATGAGTAAGCGGTCTTGGTGGTTCTTTCTTTGCAAGAGAAAGAGTTATACTGTAAGCTTCTTCATCTCCTATTACCATTGATAAATTCATACTTCCATCAAAGGTTTCTAAAAAAATAATAGGAGATTTAGTATTAAAATCAAAAGTAATACTTTTGACTCTAATTTTTAAAAATTCAGGCATATTTTAATCTTTTTTTACAACCCAAACTTTAATGTTAGCAATAACATCGTGTTCTAATTTTATTGGTACTTCATACACACCTAATTTTTTAATATGAGAATCCAATAATACTTGATTTTTATCTATATCAAAATTCTGCTGCTGCAATTCTTCTGCAATAATCTGTTCTGTAACGGATCCATATAATTGGTCTTCTTCCCCCGCTGCCATTGAAATAGTTAACTGAATCTTCTCAAGTTCTGATCTTAATTCTTCTGCTTTAGCAATTAATTTTCTTCTCTTTATTTCTCTACTCTTCTTTTCCATCTCCCACATTTTTAAATAGCCTTTTGTCTTAGGCATTGCATATTTTTTAGGAATTAAATAATTTCGAGCATAACCCGGAGCAACTTTAACAATATCACCTGCTTTTCCTAAATGTTCTACATCTTCTCTTAAAATTACTTCCATTGTTTATCTCCTTTTCATCATAATGTTAAACGACTTATCTTTTGTTTCCAATCAAAAAAATAATCTAAAATCCCAACTAACATCAAAAAAAGTAATAAAAAAGGTCCTAAAAATAATAAAGAAAAAATTATAAAAAGCAAGATAAAAATGTTATTTTTCAAATTTTTAATACCGCTTAAAACAATAACTGTACCATAAAAAATATAAATAGCCAATACTATCAACATCAAATTTAAACCAATAACAAAAATTTTTCCTTTAAAAAAAATCTGTACCACAAGACTAAATATTAAAACCAACATCCAAAATTTATCCAGAACAATATTATCAATTGTTAAATAATTTTTTATAAATAGCCTCTTTTTAAAAAACGAACTATTTAAGAAGTAAAAAATAATAAAATATAAAACAAAATTCTGAATAAAAGTAGAAAAGAAAAAAATCTTTAAAAAGAAAGGAATTAATTTTTTAATAATAAAATCCTTAGTAATAAAATTATTATTCTGAAAATTTGGAGTTATTGAATTAATATTCTTATTAAAACTTTCCTGTAATTCAGATAGCACCTTTGAATATTCAGCTTTATTAACATAATAATATAAAAACTCATTTGAAGTAATCAATAAAGCCACAAATATCACCAAAGAAATCATTGATATTATCAAATAAAATTTTTTATCCTCAAAAGAAGAGAAAAACCAACTTGATATATGAATACTTACAAGATAAATTGCACCAACCCAATTAACTATAAAAATTCCACAAACAAAAGGAATAAGAAAAGCAAATAAAAGAAAATTTTGTAAATTCTTTTCTAATCTAACAAAATAATTCGCAGAATAATAAAATAAAAACAATAAACCAAATATAGATATTTGAGGCAAAAACTTAACAAGTAATATATAAATAGAAAAAAATAACAAATATAAAAAAAGATTTACATCACTATAGAGTTTGATTTTGCTAAACATATTTAATAACAAAAAAAGGGGGAAATCTCCCCCCTTCCAGTTTTTTAACCAGTTATATCTACAACAAAAGGCAAGAACGCAAGATGTCTTGCTCTTTTAATTTCTTTTGCTATACGTCTTTGGTGTTTAGCACAAACCCTTGTAAATCTTCTTGGTATTATTTTACCAGATTCAGTGGTGAATTTTTTTAATATTTCAAAATTTTTATAATCTATAATTAGACCTTCTCTACAAACTGGACAGTTTCTTTCTTTTTTTGTTAATCTTCGTCTATTTTCCTCAGAAGATGGAGCTTCTGCTTCTTCAGAATGCTCTTCTACTTTCAAATTAATATATCGGAGGATATTCTCGTCCATATTATAACGATTTTCTAAATTTTTAACAAAATCTTCCGGGACCTTATAAATAAATCTAACATAATACCCTTGTGTATTCTTTTTAATAGGGTAAGCAAAATTTTTAAGCCCCCAATTATCAACCTTTACAATTTCCCCATTAGCATCTTTGATCATCTTAAAGTACTTATTGTTCAAAAATTCTTCTAATTGTTGTTCATCAAACTGTGGTTTTACAACTATAAATCCTTCATAAGTTCTCATAATTTCTCTCCTTTGGACGTTAAGACCCCACAATATCTTGTGGAGCAGGTTTCACTTTTTTATTAATACTACTCATCACAAAATCTATACCTTTATTTTTCCATAAAAAAATAGCTTCCTTTGCTCTGGAAAAAATGCTGTCTAATTGACTTAACTCTTCACTATCAAAATCAGCTAAAACAAAATCTTTTAATTCTACATTATCAGGTTTAGGACCAATACCAAATCTTAAACGCGGAAATTCTGTAGTTCCTAATTCATCAATGATCGATTTTAAACCATTATGTCCGCCATCAGAACCTTTTTTCCTTATCCTAATAACACCAAAAGGAAGACTAACATCATCGAAACATACCATTACATCTTCTAACTTAATGTTATGAAAATCAATTATTTCCTTAACTGCTATCCCGCTATTATTCATAAAAGTCATTGGCTTAATAAACAAAAAATTCTTTACAGATAAAAACTTATAATGCTTCTTTTTTTTAAAAGAAACATTTATTGAACTTAGTTCCTTAACACAATAATCAACAAACAAAAAACCTACATTATGTCTATTTTTCTCATAAAGTTTACCAGGATTACCAAGTCCAATAATACATCTATCCATTATTATTCTTCAGCTTCTTTCTTACCTTTTTCTATCACTTCAGGTTCTACTTCTTCATTTTCTACAGTAACTTCTTCTTCCGAAGCAGGTTCTGCAATTCTTACAACAACTGTTGTTTCATCTTCTAAAATTTTATAATCTTCTGCTTTTAAATCACTTACATGAATAGAATCACCTATATTCAATTCTGTTACATCTACTTGAATACTATTAGGAATCTTATTAGGTAAAGCTTCTATTTCTAAGCTTTTCAATGGTTGTTCTAACAAACCACCTTCCTTCATGCCTTTCGCATAACCGACTATCTCAATAGGCACTTCAACAGAAATAGGTTCATCCATAGAAATAGCAAGAAAATCAATATGAACTAATTTTTCTGTTACAGGATGCCTTTGAATTTCTCTTATAACAGTAAAATAATCTTCTTTTTTATCTTTTAATACTAAATTAACAATAGTTGCTTCTGAAAGACCTTCATGAAAAGCTTTTACCAAAGCTCTTTCAGGAAGCTGAATCATAATATTTTTATCAAGACTTTTACCATAGATAATAGCAGGAACAAGTCCATTTTTTCTTAGCTTTTTTATTTCCGATTTACTAAGATAATCCCTTGTTTCCACCTCAATTTTAAAGGTTTGCATAATAGTACTCTCCTTTATGCGTTAAATAAAAATGTAAATTATTCAGCTGACTGTTGAGAAGTTACATTCTGATTTTTTACTTTAGTATATTCATTCAATACAGCTTCTTCTATTTTTTGTCTCATTTCTCTAGTAATTGGATGCGCTATATCTTGAAATACGCCATCTTTTCTTCTTTTATTTGGCATAGATACAAAATATCTCTCTTTTCCATTAATTACTTTCAAATCTCTAATAACAAATTCATTATCAAGAGTAATGTTCGCAAAAGCTTTTAACTTATCTTCATTCATCAATGTGATTTTTACTTCTGTTACTTCCAAGGTAATACCTCCGTTTTAGATGTTAAAAAATTCAATTGTTAGCCTCCATAAAAGGCTCCACCACACAAAAATTACAATTTTTAAAAGGAAAATTATTTAAAACTCTATCAATATCTTCTACATTTTCAAAGAAACCAAACATTGTAGAACCACTACCGCTCATAGCTGATAATACCGCTTTATTTTCATAAAGAAAATTCTTAATATCCAATAACTCCGAATACATTTTAAAAACAACTTTCTCTAAATCGTTTTCTACAATTTTAGCCAAACAACTAAAATCAACAATCCTTTTCTCTTCTTTTAAAAGGTTCTCTATTTTAATAAAAAAATCACTTTTTGTCAATGAAAAATTATAGCTTTTATAAACATCAGATGTGGATATATTATATTTCGGAAAAATTAACAAAATTTTATAATTTTCAATACCAATAATATCTACAGGAAACAAAATATCTCCCCGCTCAATTCCAATTGCTGGAGTTTTATAAAAAAAATAAGGAACATCCATTCCTATTTTTTTCCCATACTCAACCTTTTGAGACATAGATAAATTCAAACCAAAATACCTATCAAAAAAATTTATTAAATATGCAGCATTGCTACTTCCACCTCCCAATCCTCCACCATGAGGTATCTTTTTGTTTAAATATAAATAAAAATTAGATGGAATATCAAAATCGTTTTTCAATAATCTATACGCCTTATATAAAGTATTGGATTCATCAAATGCTAAATTTATATTACTTTCAAATTTAGGTAAAGATAAATGATTATCAAAATTAATGATAATTTCATCAAAAAGTTTAATTTTCAAAAATAGTGTATAAATATTATGATAATTATCTTTTCTTTTGTCTAAAATTTTAAGACCTAAATTAATTTTAGCCGGAGAATATATTATTGATTGTTCTTGAACCATTCAATAGTTTTCCTGAGTCCCTCATGGATGTTTACCTTAGGTTTCCACCCAAGAATCTTTTTAGCACGTGAAATATCAGGTTGCCTAACTTTAGGATCATCTTGAGGCAATTCTTTATATACAATTTTACTTTTACTACCAGTTTCTTTTATTATCATACGAGCTAATTCCAAAATTGTCATTTCAGCAGGATTGCCAATATTAACAGGTTCATTAAAATCAGACAACATTAATTTATATATCCCATCAATCAAATCACTAATATAACCAAAAGAACGAGTCTGTGAACCATCCCCGAAAATAGTTATATCCTCATTATTTAAAGCCTGATTAACAAAAGTAGGTATTGCTCGCCCGTCATTTTTTCTCATTCTTGGGCCATATGTATTGAAAATTCTAACAATCCTTGTATCTACTCCATGGTATCTATGATAAGCCATAGTCATAGCCTCTGCAAATCTTTTAGCTTCATCGTACACACCTCGTAAACCTATAGGATTTACATTCCCCCAATAATCTTCCTTTTGTGGATGAACAACTGGATCTCCATAAACTTCTGATGTTGAGGCTAATAAAAATTTAGCTTTTTTTTCTTTAGCAAGTCCTAAAGCCTTATGAGTTCCTAATGAACCTACTTTTAATGTTTGAATGGGCATTTTTAAATAATCTATCGGAGATGCAGGAGAAGCAAAATGTAAAATAAAATCTAAATCACCTTTTATATATATATAATTTGTAACATCATGCTTGATAAAAGTAAAATTTTTATTAGTTAAATGCGAAATATTATCAATATTACCTGTACATAAATTATCCATAGCAATTACTTCATGACCTTGATCTAACAAAAATTCACACAAATGAGAACCTATGAAACCAGCTCCCCCTGTAATTAAAATCCTCATATTAAACCTTTCTCTTTACACTTTTCTAAAATATTATTCACAGTCAAAGAAATATCACTATTTTGATGATCTTTTAAAATTAATAAAATATTAATAAAAGGTTCATAATTTTCATCTTCAAGACTCTGAAGCACTCCAAGTATAGCCAATTCATCATCACTTGCTAAAATTTGTTTTACATATTCCTCAACATTTTCTACCCCAAATAAAATTAAATTTCTTGCTGCGATATACCTAACCCACATATTAGAATCTGAAAGCAAACTAATTACATGTGGAATAGCCGGGATATATTTAAAATTTGCAAGAGTAACTGTTGCTATTTGTTTTATCTGATCATCCTCATCATATAACAATTGCAAAATTTTCTCAGCCGATTCTTTTGAATCCATTCTCGCCAAAGCTTCAACTGATAACTTTCTAATTTCCCTATTTGGAGATGACAAAGATTCTTCTAAAACAGGAATAACATCTCTTACTCCTATCCATCCCAGTGCCTTAATAGCTTCTACTTTTAAATTGTCATCTTCAGAATTCAATAATTCAATAAACCTATCTATTACTTTTTTATTACCCATAAAAACCAGAGCTCCAATTGCAGCTTCTCTAACATCAATAAAAGGATCATCTAATAATGCAAATAATTCATCTACAAATTCTTCTAAATAATTCCATCCAATTGCATTAGCAGCAATTTTTCTAACATTGCCAACTTCATCTTTAATAAACTTAGATAATAATCCCTTTGTCTTCTGATTAATAATACCTAATTTCCCGATAGCAAAGCAAATAGATTCTTTTATTAAAGGCTCATCACTATCTGAATATTTATCTATTATTTCATTAATATAAAGATAGTTACAATCTACCAATAAATTTATCAAAAAATAAACTATATCGGAGGACAATGTTCTATCTAATAAATAATTCTTAATAACAGATGCTATCTTTCTTCTATCTTTTATAAATAAATTATTTACAAAATCTTTTATCTCATTTTCTGAAATATATTGTAAAGTTTTATCAAGAACTTCAAAATCCATATAATCAACAAGAGCCTCAATTGCATACAACTTTATTTGTATATCATCCTCATCCATTGCATTTAATAAAATATGTTTAACATTTTCCTTATCAAATTGCTTCAGATAATCAGCATTATTCTTTTTGCCAATACGAATTAAAGATATTATTATCATTTCTTTAATAATATCATAAGCATCTTCAAATATCTTATAAAAATCATCAACAATCCTATCACATCCTAAAAATCCGAGCGCATCTATTGCAGAAAACATCAAAAAAGGATTATCTGAATATAAGAATTGTTTCAAAAAATCTACATAAGAACAATCTCCACACTTACCTAACGCATTTATAGCAGCAATCTTCAAAGCTTCTTCATCAGTCTTTTCTATCAATTTCTTTAATTCAGGAGCTACCTCATTTATTCCTAAATTCGCAAGCCCTTCTATTACAGCAAATACTATATTAGGATCATCATTATCAAGATACTTTAAAAGATATTGAGCATACTCCGGATTTTTAAATGAATTAATAATTTCTATTATAAATAATTTTATATGATTATTTTCTTTTTCCAAAGCCTCAACCAGTATATCAATAAAATTATCACCAATCTGCTTCAATATAGAAATAGCTAAATTCCTGACAAAAAAATCTCTATATTCAAGATAAGGTATAAGATACTCAACCACCTCCGGCATATATGTTTGAGCAAGAATAGAAGCAACTAAATCCTGATTAAATCTATTTTCATCCTCAAGAGCCTTAACCAACAATTTAATAACTTCCGGATTATCAGTAAAATTAGACAGCTCTTCTATTGTTTGTTCTCTTACTTTAGGTTCAGGAGATTTTAATTCTTCTTCTAAATACGAAATAATATCAGCATTTTCCATATTTTCATTCCTTCAAAGATTTAATCCCCTCTTCTTCCGATTCAAAAATTTCAAAAACCTTAGTTAATTGAGTTACCTCAAAAACTTCTCTAACATAAGATTGTAAATTAAATAAAGCAATTCTTCCCTGTTCTTTTCTAATTTTCTTTAAAATAGAAACCAATATAACCAATCCTGGACTACTAACAAAATCAACTTCAGAAAAATTCATTAAAAATATCTTTCCACCTTTTTCTAAAATATCATCAACTGTTTTATTAATCTTATCAGAAGCATTAATATCTAATCTTCCAGATAAATCCAAAATAAAAACACCATCTTTTTCTCTTACATTAACATTCATTTTTTGCTCCTTTTTTATTTTAAATCTATTTTTATAACTTCCCCACATTTACAATAAACAATAATATGCTCTATAATATCTCCTTTTTTAATAACTTCAATATGAGATCTTTTACCCTGTTCCCTTTCCTGTAAAATATGATCTTCAAAAATCTTCTTTTCTAAATTATCAGGTACTGAAGAATCAAAAGAATCAACAGGCACGGTCTCCTTCACTTCTTGATTAAGTAGATCAATCATCTCAGCTTTTATAACATTCTCATTAACTATACTTTTCTGCCTACTAATCTTGCCCGATTTTAAGAAATTCTCTAAATATTCAAAATCTTCTCTTTTCATTGAATTGCCTTTATTTGTTTTAAAAATAAATAGAAATAAATAAAATGTCAAGTTCTTTATTAAAATAATCAAAAATTCATTTTATTTTATAATAATCTCATCTGTAAAAATCCAGGCCTTTCCACCAGCTCCAATATGCCATTCAGGGCAATAATTAATATTCCTCGCTCTTATTAATAAAAATTTCACATTATCAAGATGCTTATCTATGCTAAAAGTATGGATAAAAGAACCTTCCTTATTCTCAGGGATTTTATTATCTATCGATTGTAATTTCTGTATATCCTTCCCATTCTGAGAATAAGCAATATCTATACTTTTAGGTAAAAATATCCAATTATCTATATCCTGTAAAAATCTCAAAGAAATTTCATTTATATTTCGTAAAGTATCAAATTCTATTTTAACATACATATCTTGAGCTTCAAAACCTTGAAAGGCTTTATTAAAAAAATGATTATCTCCTAATAAACCATCAAATAAACTATTATCATTATTTGTACCTGGATATTTTTTGCTATAGTTAAAATAAATATAAGCTATCTTCTGATTAATTCCTAAATGATTTATAAAATATAAATCTCCAATATCGAACTTATAGCCATTATAAGAAAAAAATAAACTAAGTTTTCCACTATCAGGTAAAATAATATTACCATTTATATATTTCTTCAATGATTTATTGTTAATTGAATATAGAAACTTAGCATTTTTTGCGCTTTCTAAATTAAAATGGAGTTTATTATCGATCTTTAATAAATTCACTTTTGGAACATAATCTGAAATAAAAAATGCTTTTTCTTTTACATCTTTATAATCTTTCTCTAAATTTATACTATCTTTTATTTCAATTTCTTTTAAATCAGACCAATTACTCCATTTTAAATCTTTATTTCTATATCTAATTCTGAAAAAATATTTACCCGGCACAATATTATGCTCTTTATATAAAATAAATTCATTAATTTTTTTATCTTTATTCCAATCAATAGGAGAAAAATTAGGAGGCCCATCATCATACATAACATTCATAATATCTTGTTTAACATCAAAAACAACTGGAACCCTTCTGCCAAAATCTAATAATTGATATTCAGCTGATATAATTTTATCTTCTCTTTTAGGAACTGATGCAATAAGTTTATAAGAATTTTCTATTTTTTTAATACCTTTTGCTTTAGGCTTATCCGGTTTTTTAGAATTAAATTCTAACACAAAATGATCTATCAATTTGTTATCAAATTTAACATAATCATTGCCAATTGAATATTCTTCAAATGTGCATTTACCGCTATCAAGATTTATATCTAATAAACCATATCCATATGCTACTATCATTTTACGCACTAAATCAAGATCCTGATTCTTATCAAATTTTTTAATATATTGCAATTCTGCACCAGAATTACCAATAATCATCCATCTCAATGGTGCATCAATTAGTTCCCCTATTTCATAATCATGTGTATGCCCATGTAAAACCAAATAAGGTTTATTCAATTTAATAAGTATAGGATAAACTTCATCTCTCATATAAGAAATTCCATCTGGTCTCAAATTTTCCACATACGCTGGATGATGACAGAAAGGAATAACAAATCCAACTTCTTTTGATGAATTTGCAAATTCTACCAATTTGTGAAGCCATTCTAATTGCTCTTTTGAATGAATATTTGAATTAATAGCAATAAATAACACCTTGCCAATCATAAAAGAATAATATTTTTCAGTTCTTTTTTCTAAAAATTTATTATATCCATCAATAAAAGAAGTATCAGAAACCAATGAAGGAAATTCATCATTTTTCATAATCTGATATAAATATATGATTTCACCTTCATGATTTCCTATACTAATCTGTGTCGGAATATATGGAGAAACACATTTCATTGGCTCAAAATATTCTCGCCAAAATTGTTCAATATTTCCACTGCCATTAGTAATAACATCTCCTAAATTCAACATTACATTAATATCATTTATATCTTGATATTTTTCAATAACCTTTTCCTTCAAAGCCAAAAGAACTTCTCTAAATTTTTCTGGATATGTTCTATTGTCTCCTACAATTGCTATTCTTATATGATTGCCTTTTTTTTCCACAGGTTGAGTTCTAAAAGAATATACATTTGATTTGGCTTTTCCAGATTGCACATAATAAAAATACTTCGTGTCTGGTTCTAAATCTTCTAATTTAACAAAATGCCAGACATATTTACCCCCAATTACTTCATTACTACCAGAAACAATATTAGTTAATGAATCCTTATTTTTACCAAATTTAACAAAAGAAGAATTATCTTTATTATATGTCCAACAAATATAAATTGAATTACTCGTAGGTGTTTGTAAATAAGGGTATAAAGTATCAATTGCATCTGTAATATTCTTTTTATTAATATAACCAACTAAATAAGCAGAAATATTCCAAAAATTTTGACCTTTTCTTGATTGATCTTCAACATCAAATCTAATCTGATGTTTTCCAGGCTTTAAAAAATAATCCATATCAAAAACCATTGGATAAACTTTATCACCAGGACACCAATTGCTTCTACTTAAATCTGAAGACCAAATATCACCCTCCCACTTAGCTGAAGTGGGATTTAACGCCCTAAACTGCTTATCACAATCATCTCGCCAGGGAATAAATCTTAAAACTTCTTTATTATCAATATAAATAACATTCATTTTCTTATTAAATTCATCACCTGTTGATACCCCACCATGCCCAGATGTGTAATATACCATTTTTATATCTTTTACATTATCAGGAATATTAATATCTACAATAGTAGAAGAATCTTCAAACTTTCTGTAATCAAAATATTTTCCTGTAGTATTAATCAATGAATAAATCCAATCAGGGTTTACAACATTATCATCTTTTATAAATAACAAACTAAAATCTAAAGACCAACCTGGATTAACCCAGGTATCTATCATCGCTTTAATAGTCCTTTTCCCTTTGAATAAAATAAATAAGTTGGTGATATCCTCTTCCCATTCTGCATATTCTGCCCATTTTTTCACACTTGGATGGGAAGGAATATTTTTCTTAATATATGGTAACCCTATACCAAATCCTGTCATAAATTTAAAAATTTCTATAGGCGGATTTTCTCCATTATCAATCCATATAGAACCAAACCTATCCCAGGGATCTCCTAAAGATTTTAATCTAACCTTTGCAATAACTTTATAAGAACCTTTTAAAACAGGAAAATTAACATCTTTTGATATAATACGCCCCTTATCTTCCTTTTTGATATTATTTACCCAATTCTTATTTCCAAAACTAATCTCTGAATTTTTAAAAATTTCAATTTTTATTGTATCATTTTGCCCATAAATCTGTAAAAACATAAATAATAACAAAATACAAATTTTTTTCATCTCTTCTCCTTTGTTAGTTTATTTATTGAATTAATATATTATACATATTTTTTTGGAATTTGTCAAATAATAACTATTCTAAAATTCTATAAAAAATTCTTAATTGACAATTTCTGCATAATGCTAAATAAAACATAAATTTAATATCCAGATAATATATAAATAATTTAACATAGCGCGGATTTGATATATTAGATTTAGATAATGATAGTAGACAAGAGATAGTAGGAGAAAAAAATATCAATCATCAATCCATCAAGAATAGTGATATTTAAGGTAACAGGATATAGAAATAAAATGTATTGGGAAAATTAAAATAGAATTTATATAACACATACAAGAGTCATTTCTATGGCTGTTTCAAACTCATTTATAGTGTTTCTTATAGTGTTCCTTAAAATTAATCCAAACAAGGGAAAATGCAGGAAGGAAATACTGGGAAAAATAATATCATTTTTCCATATTCTGAAATAATTATAATTAAAAATTTCTTTAAATTTTGATATTATATTTTGATATTATATATTATATTTTGATATTATATAAAGAGAGGGAAACCATCTCTATTCTCCAAATTTCTTTAAAAATAAACTTGATTTTTTGCTCTACTTTGCTATAATATTAAATACATACTAGAAGTGACAATAACAAACTCCAAAAAAATTAAAAGCCTAAGGAGTTTTTTTAATAATGACTCTTGGAGAGCCCCTAAAATATTTAAAAATTGGAAAATCTCCTCTTTATAAAATAACAAAAAAAGTCAGAATCTCTACTGTAAAAATTAAGATTGAAAAAATGACAAGATTATAAATTCGCATGGCTTTCAAGCAGGATTTAATAAAGAAAATAAAAATAATTTCTGAAAAAAGATGCAATTCACTTCTGGAATCAGGTTATGGTAGTAAAAAAGATTAGGACACTAAATGTTAAAAAATATGATTTATACTCCCGTTATTAATCAATTTCAAAAAAATAATACCATGCTGATTTTTAGACCAAGTTATCCAAATACGCAACATAGACAACATTATTAAAGAAAAAAGATGATGAACTTTATTAATAACAAGCTATTAACAATTAAAGACTAATTTATCAGGTAATCATGAAAAGCAAATTTTATCTTTTTTCATTGGTCCACATAATAATTGGTACAATATTTAAATAATACAAAAGGATAGGAAATATATGAACTCAAACATATCATTTATCACAAATGAAGAAAATCAAAGCCTTAAAGAGAGATTCAGGACTTTAATCAAGGATACTGATTTCTTTGATTGTCTTGTCGGCTATTTTTATATCAGTGGTTTTCATGCTATTTATCCCACTCTCGAAAATACTAAAAAAATTCGCATTCTAATTGGCATCGGCATAAACCAGCAAATATTTGATATGATGCAACAAGCCAATCTGCAAAATCAATTCGAAATTAATTTTTCTCATGCTGAAAGTAAGAAAAAAATTGAAAAACTTATAAAAAAAGAAATGGCTGAATCTGAAGATAATAGAAACATTGAAGAAGGTGTTTTAAAATTTATTGATTGGATAAAAAAAGG
>Ga0164318_10002674_pt1 | contig 16633 bp, 9 predicted proteins | sample GuaBasSedimGuay9_FD_113734 | JGI IMG/M metagenome (GOLD analysis project Ga0164318, IMG submission 113734) | Subseafloor sediment microbial communities from Guaymas Basin, Gulf of California, Mexico - Guay9, Core 4571-4, 0-3 cm | ecosystem: Environmental > Aquatic > Marine > Hydrothermal vents >...
AGCCTTTGTTTAGATTTCCGATTCTTAAGAATTTAATGTATAGTTTAGGTAATATTCCTATCACTAAATACGCTGATAGAAGCGCTTTAGAATCTATTATCAAGGCAATAAAGCAAGTAAAAGACGGGCAACCCATGGGAATATTTCCCGAAGGTAAAAGAACATATAAAAATGAAATGATTGATTTTAAACCAGGTTCATTTAAATTGGCCCAAAAAGCAAAAGCTGATATATCTCCAGTTTGTCTCTACGACATGCATAAACTATCTAAAAAATGGAGGATTTTACCTACAAAAGTATATATGCATATTTTACCTTTAATTCCTTATGAAGAATATAAGGACTTAGATACTGCATCACTTTCAGAAAAAATTTATAATATTATAAATGAACAATTAACTAAATTTAAAAATAATTAGGGAGCTAATATGTTTTTATTATTTTTTACTTTCTTTAAAATAGGATTATTTACCTTTGGAGGAGGGTATTCTATGATACCTTTAATCCATTTTTATGCGGTAGATAAATATCATTGGTTAACAGAGAAAGAATTTATAGATATCATTGCTATAGCTGAATCGACACCAGGGCCAATTGCGATAAATTCAGCTACATATGTAGGTTATAAAGTATTGAAAATAAAAGGAAGCGCAATTGCGACTTTAGGTGTAGTAATTCCTTCACTCGTTATTATAATTATTATATCTGCGTTTCTAATGCAGTTTAAGAATAACGTTTACGTAGAATATGCATTTATGGGAATACGTGTGGGAGTTGCGGTTTTAATAATGAACGCAGCTATTCGTATATATAAGAAAGTAGATAAAAGCATATTATCATATATTCTAGTTGTATTTGGATTAATTATGGGATTTTTCAATTTAATTCCCATTGTATATGTAATCTTAATTGGTGGAATAATAGGTATTTTTTACAATGTATTGATAAACAAAGAAAACAAGGTGAATGAAAATGATTGATTTTATCTTGTTGCTGGTAAAGATGTTTTTGATATTCTTTAAAATAGGGATATTTACCTTTGGTGGAGGATATGCCATGATTCCTTTAATCACCGAAGAGGTGATTAAAAATGGATGGGTTGAATCCACAGATGTATTAATTGACTTCATTGCAATTTCACAATCCACTCCAGGAGCGTTTGCGATAAATATAGCTACATTCATAGGCTATAATCAAGCTGGAATCTTAGGAGCCATTTTTACAACTCTTGGAGTAGTTTTACCTTCGTTTTTTATTATTTTATTTATCGCAATGGCTTTTCATAAATTTAAAACGAATAAATATGTAATTGGATTTTTAAATGGCATTTCACCTGTTGTACCTGGTATAATTATGTCAGTTGCTTTGACATTTATACTAAGAAGTGTATTTGATGTTATTGATTTAAATTTTAAGGATTTCAAATTTCAAATTTGGGCTGTTATTATATTTATAATTTCTTTTGGAGTTTCAAAACTAAAAAAAAGAATTCATCCAATTTACATAGTGTTGATATCAGGAGCTTTAGGCCTTTTATTTTATGGTCTTTTTTAGGAGGGTTTCATGGAATTTGAATTAGATATAATTCACTTTCTTCAGTCATTTAGAAACACATTCTTAGATTTTTTCTTTGAATCAAGTACCATATTAGGTGAAGAAGTAACTTTGATAATTGTTTTAGGATATGTGTATTGGTGCTATGATAAGGTTGCTGGAGAAAAAATGGGATTTATTATTTTTATTTCTTTAAGTATTAATAATTTATTAAAAGTTGTATTTCAGCGTACAAGGCCATATTTAGTAGATTCAACTATTGAAAATTTAAGACCAGAAACTAGTCAAGGATATTCATTTCCAAGTGGCCACACACAAATAGCATCCACAACATTTTTTGGATTATACTATCTTATTAAGAAAAATTGGTTATTAATTTTGGCTATAATAGCCTCTACTCTAGTAGCTATCAGTAGAATGTATATTGGCGTCCATTATTTAACAGATGTTTTAGCTGGACTTATTATCGGTATATTTATTGCCTATTATATTTCTAAATATTATGATAAAATAGAAAATATGAATTTGTTTTATTTTTTAATTTTAATTATAAGTATATTTGCATTTATAATAGCTTTAATATATTATTATCTTATAAATGTAGATCAAGGTATTTTAGATGCACACATATTCTATTTAGATGGTAAATTTTCTGCTAAATTGTTTGGGACTGTTGGAGGGTTTATCGTCGGCATATTTTATGAAAAGAAATATGTTAATTTTCAACAACACAATAATATTTTAAAGAATATATTGAGATTTATTCTTGGAATAACTATAGTTATTGGAATATTATTCATATTAAAATACACGTTTTTAATAGTTTTTAACCCTGATAATTTAGTTGATCAAGGCTTTATGGGAGTATTATCTCTTATATTAGTATATTTAAGATATGTTGTTGTTGTATTTATTGGTATTGGAATGTATCCCAAACTATTTAAATATTTAAATATATAGGAGGAAAAAAATGGAAATTAGAAATCAAACTCTGTACAATAAAGATTTAATCTTAAGCTATAACAAATATTATTTAAATAGCTATATTAAAAAGAATTTTGTTGTTATAACAGCTATTTCTTTGGTTTTTATAACATATATGTTAATTAAACAAGAATGGATTTATGCATTGTTATTATTTGGTATATTGCTGTTTTATTTAGCTTTAACTTATTTTATGCAAAAAATAACAACTAACAGATTATTGAAAAAATCACCTCTTGTGGAAGAACCTGTATTACAGACGTATATTTTTAGAGATGATTCATTCGAGATTAAAAACAAAGATAGTTATACAGTTCCTTATTCAAACATTATAAAAGCTAAAAAATCGACTACATTTTATATGTTACAATCAAATGAGAGAAAATCCTATCTTATTTCTTTTGAAGGCTTTGAAAATGATGGTGATAAAGAACAATTTGAAAAGTATATTTTCACAAAATTTAATCTAAAAAAGAAGAGAAAATAGGCTCTTCTTTCTTTTTTTTCAAATTTATGATAATATATAAACTAGGCAGTCTATACTATATGGAATAAAGGTGGTAAAATTGATTAATGATAGAACATATTTATTAAGAAAAAATCAAGCTTTATTTTTGGCATGCCTAGGTGAATTTACCAAAAATAGTTTTGATCAAGCATCAATTAACGAAATAATTAAGAATTCAGGACTTAATAAAGGAAGTTTTTATTATCGCTTTAAGACAAAAGAAGATGTATATTTTGCTTTAATTGATTATGTATATACTATTCAAATATCCCTGTTTAACGAAGAAAACATTGATTTTTCTTCAATATCTTCAATTAAACAAGCATTGTATTTGTTATACGAAAACATTAACAAATTAAGTATTTTAAATTCAGATTATTATGTTTTACTACAAAGAATATTTAAAGAAAATGTTGAACTACAAAACAAAATTAAAAAAAATTGTATTGAACCAATTTTGGTTAGATTTAATGTGAAGATTAAGAGTATAATCGAAAAACAAAATTTAAATATCAACCAAAGATTATTTTTCCATAATTTGATACTAAATTATTATTATTTTCCTTTTAATTTAAATGAGTTATTATCTAAAGATAAGATATATTCAGTGATTAGAATAGTTTTGAATAGTTTAAATGAAGAAGATATTAAACCAAATAAACATAATGATTTATTTATTTTACCTGAATTTCAGGATAAATTGGTATATTTGTTATCGAATAAAAACGGTTATTATAAAGAAAACACTATTTTTCTTGGACAATATTTGATTGATGAAAAAGAATTTTTACATAATGTTAGAGAAAATCTTAAAATTCGTAAAGTAGATTTAAATTCGATAATTACTGAGGGGATAAAACGCAATTTAAAAGATTATAGCTATTTATTAGTTTTAAAGAATTTAAATTTCTCTATAAAAAGTTTTCATTTATTAAATCAGATTGAAAAATACTTTTTAGCCCTTGTATTTTTAAATGTAATCGGTACAGAAAGAATAGTTTTAAATAATCTTTTAAAATTCGCTGATTTAAAAGATATTCATTTACTTTTTACTGAGTTGTTGCCTTTATTGAGTAAAACCTGTAAAATAGTAGTAATAGAGCCAGAGTTTCCTTTGTTTTTAGATGTTATTGATAATTTATATTATCAAAAAAACAACGATGTAATAAAGGCTGTAAGTCAGGAATTATTACCTAAAAACAACAATCTATATTATTTAATAAAATATAAAAATAAAAAAGGATATCTAATTTCAAAAAAAATCAAGAAGGTTGATTTCAATATTAATAATTTTCTTGATTTATCAAATTTTACATTGATTAATTTTGGAACAATTCATATAGATCAAATCAAGAATTAGGAGGGTTTAATTTGACAAATTTTCTAAGTATATTGAAAAATGATTTTAAAAATTATATAAAATATAATATTTTACATATTGTTATAGCCATTTCTGTTATTTTTGCGGGAGCTATGGCTTTTCTAACAAACATAAATGCGATGATATTTATTTATATTACAGTTTTTATTTTACCTACAATTATTTTTTCTATCAGTATCTACATTGAAAAAGAAGAACATACTTTATTTCCACTTGCAATCGCTAAATGTAGTTCTTTAGAAATAATCCTTTCTAAAGTGACTAGCGCAATGTTATTGCTTATGATACCATTTATTCTATATTCTTTAGTAATGGTATTTGTATTAAATATGTCAATTAATATTCTTCTATTTTTCTTAATCTATATTTTGGGCGCTCTTATGCACATAATTATAGGTTCAGTACTTGCGCTTATTTCTAAATCAACGCAGATTATGTCAATTAGTTATATTGGATATATTGTACTATTTGCCTTAATTCCTTTCTTTTATGCCAATAATTTAATTCCTACGGTATTCCAATATATACTCGTTATATCTCCAGCTTATCTTTCAGGTATTTTATTTCAAGAGATATACTACGGATATGCATTTACATCTACATTTTTAATCGTTTTAGCTGTTATTTTACAACTTGTTTATATTGGGTTATTAACATATTTTGTAGTTAGACCATACTTTAAAAGCTATTTACTTTTTGCGATAGAAAAGAACAAATGATATAAATTCATATATAAAAAATGGAATGTTAGACAAAACTAGTCTAATATTCCATTATTTTTTAAGAAAATATATACAATATAATTTGGTATTGCAAACGATTCAGAATCTACTGAATTAGCACCCCAAGCATTTACTCCTAATAAATTTCCATCTACATCAACTAAAGCACCACCGCTTGAACCTTCATGAATTGATGCATTGTGATGTATTACATCATAATCGACATTATCTATTGATTCCATTGAAATAAATTCTCCAAAGGTAACATTGTTATCTAAGTTTAATGGGTTCCCTACAGCCATAACTAATTCTCCTGGAGTAAAGCTATAAAATAATCTAGCTTCAATATTAACTATAGTAATATCTTCTCGATATAATTTATCAAATTTTATTACAGCTAAATCTAAATCCTCATCTCCAGCAATAACTGTAGCTTCTGTATAATATTTATCTCCATAAGCTTTTACTTCATATTTTGCATTATAACCATTAGGGTTTATTACATGATAGTTGGTAATCGCATAATATGAAATATCATCTTCTTTAAAGATAAATCCTGATCCTTGGCTCGTAGCTACTTCAACTTCAGTTGGAACATTAGACCAAGGAAAGGCAAACTGTTCTTCACTTAATGTAGTATATACCTCAATATTAGCGTGTCGGATATAATCTTGTGTAGCTAATAATACATCATTATAAGCTGAGACATCAGTAAGTGAATAAGTAGGAGATACATATTCTGGGAAATCAAGATAATTACTATCTTCAAAAGTATACGTACCGTTCAAAGCGGTAGGATAAAGGCTAGTTTCTAAAGTTGTAGTCTCAGGGGGGTTTAATGTAATTACATAGTCACAGCTAGTAATAAAGAATGTTAATACACTAAGCAATAAAATAATTAAAAGTCTTTTTATTTTCATAATCATCACCATTATATATATGTTATTATACTATAATTTGTTGAAAAAACATATGTTTCCCTTTAAAGAGAGGAAAAAACTCTGAAACAGGTTTTATTTATTATATATATAAAGTATAATATTTATAATAATTATTTAAAATAAAGAAAATATTGAAAACGGGAGGATTTTATGCCGCAAAATATTGATTTTTCATTATATTTAAACATTGTTTTTTTCTCAACTTTAGGATTAGGACTTTTCTTTGGCTTTTTAAGGGGAATGAAGAAAGCAATGTGGGGTTTCGTTGTAACATTGATTTTTATAGCTGCGTTCTTTTTAACTTTAGATCAAGTTATTAATATACTTTGGACTATAAATTTACCATTTTTAGGTGGAGTATTAGCTAGTGTTTCTCCAGATTTATCTGGAGTAACTAGCTTACAAGATGCTCTTCCTATCATACTCAATACATATTTAGGGGATACCTTAAACACTGCGGTTACAAATGAACATCTGTTAGAATTTTTAACTTCTTTGTCTTTATTTGTTCTTAAGCTTGTATATGCACTTCTTTATTTTACAGTTATTCAGATATTATATCGTTTAATTTTGTGGATAGTTAAAATGATTGTAACACCTGGCAAAAAGAAAACGGATAAATATAAATCAAAAAACAGAACATTTGGAGCTTTGTTTGGGCTTATGAGTGGAGCTTTAAGCCTTTATTTAACTATTATTTTATTTGGAGGATTTGTCAGTATTTCTGAAAGCTTAATTACTGTTTTACCAGAAGAAAATCCTGCAGAGGTTAATTACTATGTAGAACTTAGCAACACTTCTTTTAAAAAACCAAATGAATCAATTCTTCCTACTATGGAAGCTATTAATTTGCCTGTACCAAATCAAGATTATGAGGAAGCATATAACTTAATCAATGATATGGTAACCTCTTATAATGATAATATTGTGATAAAATTACAAAATCAAGTAACTATGACTAGTGAATATACTGATGAAGAAATGCCGCTTAACCTATATTTATTTGATTCCGTATTATCAATGGATTATCAGGAAGAACAAATTGCAATTAGAGAAGAGCTTTCTATATATTCTGAAGTTGCGGGATTAATTATTGATAATCCATATATGACTTCTAATAATTTAAGCGATATTGAAGGCGATGATATACGAGAAGTATTTAACACTTTATCAGAATCAAATCTATTTACTTCCTTAGTTCCTTTAGCAGTAGAAGTTGGTTCTGAAATGTATGAAACTAATATAGATATTCCAGTTGATGAGTTATATGAAATAGATTGGGAAAGTGAAATAGGCGAGTTAGGAAATATAGCTGCGACTACTTTTGATATCATAAATGCAGCCGGAATATTAAATGATAGTGTTGATTTAGCTACAGTTCAATTAGATGGCGATGAAGTAGAATCTTTATTTGATTCTCTTGGAGAGTCTCAGTTAGTTACTCTTGCAGCATACGTGGCTATTGAACCACTAACAGAAATGGCAGGGGAAAGTTTTTCAGGCTTTATTACTGTTCCAGCCGATATTAATTGGGAAGATGAATTTTCGGCAATTGGAGATTTAGCTGGAGCTATTTTAAATACAGATTTAACCGTAGGAGATATTGAATCAAAAGACGCTACGGCTATTTTATCAGCGTTATCTGAAGTTGATTTTACTGTATTATTGAATTCAAAAATAATAACTAATGCGATGATTAATATATTGAGTGGAGATACTTCAATCAATGTTGATTTTTTAAATATACCAGGTGACATTGTATGGTTAGATACTGAAGTTGATGGAGTTATGGTTAATGGAGAATTGCATAATATTTTATCTGCGATAAATGCTCTTACATCTTCTTTAGGAGATATAGATATTACTGATTTTGAAAATCTAAGCTTACAAACTATAGCTGATTTAGACTTAACATCAATTAATTCTATTTTTGAGTCTCGTATTTTAGTGGCTACAATCACTGATTATTTATCCGATTTAGATTTTGGAGATTATTCAGTTATTATCCCTGATTCTGTTTATGATGAAGATGGATATTTATTAAAGACAGAATTACAAAATATAGTTAGTGCTGTACAAATGGTTTTAGATAATCTAACCTGTGATGTTGGGGATACAGCATGTGAAGAAATTGGATTTGATTTTAATAAGATTTTAACATTATCTAGTGATAATATTGATGTTTTATTAACACCTGACATTTTAGCAGCCACAGTAGGTAATGTTTTAATAGAACTTGGTGGTGATGTTTTAACGATTCCAGGATCTGCATTGACTGAAATATCAGTAAATGAAGTTTCAAGAGACGTAGTTAGCAGAAGCGAAATTAAAAATGCTTTCTTAGCGATTTCTGTTATTGGAATCACTGATATAGATAATATAGATGTCGATATATCAATTTTAAATAATTTAGCTACAGATAATGACCCTACAGTTTTAGATCATGATAAAGCAGATCAGTTATTCGCTTCAAGTATATTAAATGCAACTTTATCTTCTTATTTAATAGATTATTCCGAAGAAGATGGAGCTTTTATAACAGTCCCTTATATGGATCAATTAGGAACAAGTATTAGATTGTCTGACCCAGTTGATGGAACTGAGTATATTTCTGAAAGTGAACTTACAAATATATTACAAGCAATATTAGTTTTAGATATTCAAGATATAGATAGTTTTGAAACTTTGGATATATCTTCAATTCTCGATAATGTATCTACATTATTAGATTCAGCTATATTGCATGCATCTGTGTCTAAATTATTATTAGATTTAACTGATGTAATAACAGTACCTTTAAACAATCAATTAGGTAATCCTTTAAAAATAACTACAGGACCTGTTGGACAAAAAACAACATTTATCGATAAAACAGAATTAGAAGCGGCTATTGATGCTTTACAAGTTTTAGGTATAAATGATATTGATAATATTACTATTGATGTGTCTATTTTAAATAATTTAGGAACTGAAGCAGATCCTACAGTTTTAGACACGGCAAAATCAGACCAATTATTTTCATCATCAATTATTAATGCAACACTATCATCTTATATTATTGATTTAGCTAGTGGAACTGGTTCCTTTATAGTAGTTCCGTTTGAATCAGAAGATGGAACTACTATAAGAACTATAGATTCTGCGGACGGAACTGAATATATTACTCAAACTGAATTAACGAATATTCTAAAAGCTATTTTAGCTTTGGATCTTCAAGATTTTGATAGTTTAGAAAGTTTTAGTTTAGATACTATTATAGATAATCTTTCAGTTTTATTGGATTCTGCGATTTTACATGCATCTGTATCAAAACAATTAATTGATTTAGGTTCAAGTGTTATTACAATTCCAGAAAACGACCAATTAGGTAATCCATTGAAGATTACGCGAACTGGTTTAGATTCAGTTGATTATGTTTATATTGCAAGAAGTGAATTAGAAGCGACGATGGATGCTTTACAAGTATTAGAGATTACTGATATTAATAATGTAACTATTGATGCAACTATTTTAAATAACTTAGGAACTGAAGCTGATCCTACAGTTTTAGATACAGCTAAAGCAGATAGATTATTCTCATCATCAATTATTAATGCGACTTTATCATCATATTTAATTGATTTTACCTCAGGACCAGATCCTTTTATAGTTGTACCATTTAGAGATCAAGATAATAATGTAATTCGCTCAGTTGATGCGGCTGATGGAACTGAATATATATCACAGTCTGAATTAACTAATATTTTAAAAGCTATTTTAATATTAGATTTACAGGATTTTAATTCCGTTGAAACCTTAGATTTAAGTACATTAATAACTAATTCAAGTACTCTGTTAGATTCAGCTATTTTACATGCAAGTATTTCTAAACAGTTTATTAATTTAGGTTCTTCTGTAGTTACAATTCCAGAAAACGATCAATTTGGAAACCCATTAAGAATTACTGTAGGAACTGGAGCGGAAGAAGTTGAATATATTGCAAAAACTGAGCTTAACGCAACATTTGATTCATTGGATGTTTTAGGAATAACAAATATTGATAATTTATCAATAGATGTATCTATTCTAAATAATTTAGCAGTAGATGGAAGTCCGACTGTATTAGACAATGCAAAAGCAGATAGATTATTTGCGTCAAGTATTATTACAGCGACTTTATCTTCTTACCTCACTGATTTTAGTGATGAGGCAAATCCTTTGATTATTGTTCCTTTTAAAGATGAAACAGGAAATGCAGTTAGAACTACTGACCCAGCTGATGGAACTGAATATATTTCACAGACAGAATTAACTAATATATTAAAATCAATTTTAGTTTTACAATTAACTGATTTTAATACAGTAGATACTCTTAGTTTATCTACAATTATAGATAATAAAGATGTGCTTTTAGACTCAGCTATTATGCAAGCAACGATTTCAAAACAGTTATTTGATTTAGGAGACAGTGTAATAACTATTCCTTATGAATCAGAAACTGACCAATTTATAAGAAAAACAGTTGGAGATGTTGGAAAAGAAACTGAGTTTATAACTAAAGCTGAAATGGAAGCTTTATTAGATTCATTGAGTGTTTTAGGAATCACTGGTATCAATGATTTTTCTGGAACTATTGATTTGCAAAATATTATTTCTGATTCAAGTAAAATTGATACTTTACTGGCAAGTTCAATTATTCAAGCAACAATTTCAAAACAATTATTTGATTTAGGAGATAGTGTAATAACTATTCCTTATAAAGATGAAACCAATGTAAATGATATAAGAGTTACACGCGGAGACACAGGAGAAGAAACTGAATATATAGTTGTTAGTGAATTAAAGGCTGTTTTTGATTCTCTTAATGTTCTAGGAATTTATGATGTCACTAGTTTCGGAGGATCTATTGATTTAAGTTTATTAGACTCACCAGGAAAAGTAGACACATTAGTAGCTTCAACTATTATTCAAGCTACAATTTCAAAACAAGTTATAGATTTAACTAATGATTCAGGTGCCGCTACAACAGTAATAGTACCTTATAAAACTGATATAGGGGATATTGATTTACGTGTAAGTGTAGGGCCAACCGGACACATAACTGAAATGATTATTCGTTCAGAAGTAAAAGACTTGATAGAAGCATTCTTAGCATGAGGACTTACAAATGTTGATGATATGTCTTCTGCGATTAGTTTAACTTCTTTAGCAGATAATGCCACGACTGTATTTGAATCATATATAGTTCAAGCTACAGTATCAAAACAAGTTATTGATTTAGGTATTTCAGGTACTATTGTTGTGCCTTATTATGAAGATGATAATTCTACAAGAATTAGAAATGCAACAGGTCCTGTTGGAAATGTTACTGAATATATATCTAAATCAGAATTAGAATCTATGGTTCAGGCAATGAAACTGTTAAACGCAACTAGTGTTGATGGTTTTGATGGAGCGATTGATATTTCCTTGTTCTATGATGTGACGACTAGAACTACACTTCTAGAAAGTTCAATCTTACAAGCTACAATCTCAAAACAAATTGTAGATTTAGGTTCAGCTATTATAGTACCTACAAAAGCTGATGATACAATAACTGATATTCGCTTTAATGTAGGTAGTGGTAGTGAGGCAACTGAATATATTTCTAAACCTGAAATTCACGCTTTATTTGAAGTGTTAGAATTATGGAATATGGATGATATTACAGACTTTAACGGAACTATAGAACTTACTTTATTCTTGCCTTCACAAACTGCTTTGTATGACACAAATCAAGATATTTTATTAGCTTCCGCTTCAATTCAAGCTACAATTTCAAAACAAATACTTGATTTAGGAACATCAGGAGAATTAATTGTTCCTTCAACTGATGTTTCAGATACTGCTATTGTAGTTACAAGTGACACTACAGAGTTCATCTACAAATCTGAAATCAAACATTTGATTAATGCTATGGACTTATTAAATGTTAGTGATATTACTACATTTGATGGAAGTATCAGTTTAGGCAAGTTATTTGAATCAACTGCGCCTTTAGATTATGATACAAATCAAGATACTATGTTAGCCAGTGCAATCATGCATGCGACACTTAGTGATCAAATATTATCAATGGATGGAAGTTCCCTAACTGTTCCAGCAGAAGATGTATCAGGAGCAGCTATTAAGAAAACTGTTTCTACTAATTTCTTTATTATAAAAGATGAAATAAAAGCTTTATTAAATGCTTTAGATATCTTAGGAGCTCCAACAACTGGATTTGATTCGTTTAGTGGAACTATAGGCATTGATGCCTTAAATAATTCAAGCGACCAAGATAAGATTCTATCTAGTGCAACAATGCATGCGACTATCAGTAAAAAGTTATTTGATATTAATACTGATCCTCTAAATCCAATAATGATTTTCCCAGAAACAGATATTAGAGAAGATCCAGACAAACAGATATTAATTGATTACGCAGATGTTTCATTTATTGAAATTAACGAACTAAAATCATTGTTAAATGCTTTAAATGAAATGAATTTAACAAGTTTTGGCTCAGTATCAATTACTCCAAGTGTTATTTTAGGAAAAGATAACACAGTGATTACAGATAGTGCAATTATGCAAGCTACTATATCTGATAAGATATTAGATGGAGCTACAGATGAATCTACAGCTACTAGTGGTACCTTAATTGTACCTAATTACTTCAGAGAAGATATAACTGTAGATGGCTCTACTTCCAAATGGATTGAAAGAAATGAACTCATGTTATTGCTTGATTCATTAGATGTTCTTGGAATTTCTGATTTTGATGGCGGAGTTAGTGGAGGATCATTTAACACTATGACTTCCGCAGAAATTGATACATTAGTAGCTAGTGGTTCTATGCATACTACAGTTGACTTTATGTTGAAGAGTAATAATAATATTAATACAAGTATTCCAAATATAGCTACTACTTCAGTAAGCTATGTAAGTTATTCTGTTATTACTAAGCTAGAAATTAGACACTTCATTTTAGCTACTCAAGTAATAGCTGGACCTGGAGATGATATTTCTAATATCAATCTAGATGCAAATACTTTATCAGGATTAAATGCTGCTCAACAAAGCATAATGTTAGATTCTATCATCGTAAGATGTAAGATCACACCTGATTTAGAAGCTGCGGCTTCAGCTAGTTCATCATATTCATTTGATTCAGGTGATTACGAATCAGGAAGCACGCCTTCTACATTAACAAAAGTAGCGGCACAAGACGCAATTGATAACTTATTATAAGAAATGATTAATAATAAAAGCGATGATTTTAAGTCATCGCTTTTATAATGATTTTAGATATAGTATAATAATATACAAATAGTAAACTATAGGAGGAGAGAATGATACTTTCAGTAGATTTAAGTTTTCTAAACTCAATTCATTTTATTTTTTATCTTGTTTTAGGTTTAGCAATCTTAGGAGGACTTATAAGAGGGTTTAAAAAAACCGTCTATGCATTTATTGTCATGGCAATTTTTTATATACTCTTTTTTGTAACGATAGATAAGGTAGTCGCAATGCTTTGGACGATGGATATGCCTTGGCTTGGACCAATACTTGGAAATATTGACCCTAGCTTAAGCAACTTTACTTCATTTGAAGATAGTGTAGATACTTTTATAAATTTAATAATAGGAGGAACTATTGCAGGTTCTGATTCAGTTGTTGCTTTAGCTACAGGTTTATTGCAATTTGTTTTAAAATTAGTTTGGACTCTTTTGTATTTTACGGTAATATTAATAGTTTGGAAGATTCTTACTTGGATTATTGGAGCTATTTTTATTAAAAAGAAAAAAGGAGAATCAAAGAATCCTTTATTTGGAGCCTTGTTTGGAGTAGCTAATGGTTTAATGGCTATTTTTGTGACTATGATTATGTTGGGTGGAGTAATGTCTTTAACTGAATCAACACTTGCAATATTAGGTGATGATTCGCTAACACCACTTTCATTTGAAACTAGGTTAGATGATTTTAATGGAAATCAATCAATAATTGAAATGGCTAATACTACTACTAGTGAATTAGATGAATATATACCATATTTACAATCTATGGTAGATGAATATAACAGTGATATATTTGTTAAAATTGCTAGCAATATTAAGACGACATCTTCGATTAATAGTACAGTAGAAGTTCCTTTGAATATAGATTTGTTTGATAAGGTTCTATCTTTTAATTATGAAGATAAACAAATAGGAATCCGTTATGAAGTTAGCATTTTTTCAAGCGCAGCTAAAATATTCTTAGATTCAGATTATTCAACTACTAATAATATATCAGATATTACAGGAGATGAAATTAGGAGTGTATTTACTAACTTATCAAAATCAACTCTTATTACAAGTTTAATTCCTGTAGCTATTGAAGTGGGAACGGATTACTATGATCAAACGTTACCAATTTCATTAGATGAATTATATCAAATAGATTATGAACAGGAATTATCTAATATTGGAAATATATCAGGAGCCTTATTTGATATTTTAAATGGTGCTGGTTTTATTGGTGGTGAAGGGTCGTTGAGCCAACTTACAGTTGATGGCGATACTGTTAGAAGCATATTTGGCGATATGTCTGATTCTGAAGTTATTGTTTTATTGACAGAAAACATTTTATTACCTATGTTATCTGATTCTGAAGGCGATTTTTCTACTATAATAACTGTGCCAGATGATTTAGATGTTACCGCAGAAATAACAGCTTTAGGTGATATTTTCGCAGAGATAATAGATGCAGATATTCCTTTTTCTGATTTAGAAGATGCTGATGTTGGCGTTTTACTTCAAGCCGCAAGCAAGGTTGATTTAACTATTTTATTGAATTCACAGTTAGTTACAGAAGCTTTGATTAATATATTAAGTGGAGAAACTAATGTAGAAGGATTAGATATTTTAACTATTCCTGATAATATCAATTGGTATGATACCTATGATCTGTCAGGGCAGTTAGAAACTCCCGGAGAATTGCGCAATATTTTAGAAGCATTGAATGTTTTAACAAGTATTGCAAGTGATGTTGATTTAAATAATTTAGATATTAATACGTTAATTGATATGACCGATTCTGATATTGAAATTTTCTTTGATTCATATGTATTAAGAGCTACAGTTTCTGATATTATAAAAGATACAGATTTAGGAGATGTTCCTTTAGTTATACCTGATTCAGTATACGATTCATTAGGATATTTTACAAAAACTGAACTCGTTAATGTGGTTAAAAGCGTTAAATTAATCTTAACTAGTGCTGGAGATGATTTTGATATATTACAAGCGCTAAGTCTAACAGATACAGAGATAGACACGTTATTAGCTTCTGATGTTATATATGCGACAATTGGTAAAGAAATCTATGATTTAGGTAGTTCTTCCTTAATAATACCTGATAACACCTTATCTACTGTTTTAGTTGATTCTTCGACTCAAACAGTAGTTAATAAACTTGAAATTAAAAATATTTTTAAAGCTTTAGCGGTATTAGATATTCAAAACTTTGATTCTATATCTTTTGATGCAACTATTATTAATACTTTAGAAAATAGCACACATGATGATTTGGATAATGCAAAAATCAACACACTACTTGGATCTAGTATTGTACACGCAACTGTTTCCGATATGATTTTAGATTTAGATGAAACAAACGGCGGCGTTTTAACAATTCCTACATTAGATTCTTTAGGAAGCCAAGTTAAATATTATGACGCAGCTAATTCTTTAAATATGATAAGCAAAACAGAAATAGGAAATGTATTAAAAGCGTTATACGGAATTAATATTACTGATTTTGATAATATTGATTTAGAAGATACTTCATTATTAACTGATAATATGGATGTTTTAGTTGATTCTGCTATAATACACGCAACTGTATCTAAAATTATGATAGATATATCTGGAACAATTGAAATCCCAGAAAAGTCATATGACAATCAAGATGTTTTAATAGTAAGCGGTAGTACAACATTTATTTCTAAAGATGAATTAATAAATCTAATGGATGCACTTGATGTTTTAGGTATAACAAATCCAAGCAACTTTACATCTGGATTTGATCTATCAGTTTTAAATACTCAGGCTAAACAAGACAAGGTTTTATCTTCAGCTATAGTACATGCGACTGTTTCTAAAACAATTCTAGATTTAAATCCAGCAATATTATATGTGCCAGATCAAAGTGAAGATGGTACCGCTCTTAAAATAGATAGGGGAACAGGAGGTAATGTAACAACTTACGTATTACCTTCAGAACTTGAAGCGATGATTGATGTATTCAATGTTTTAGGATTGGATTTAGATCAATTAAATGTTAGTTTCACTACATCTGATTTGTTAGATAATTCTAGCTTGATAGTAGAATCATCAAGTTTACAAGGGCAGATTTCAGATAGAATATTAAATGGTTCAACTGATATCATCGTACCTGATTTAGATAATTCCAGTCAAAATATTAAAATAGTTTATGCAGATATTACATATATTAAGAAAACAGAACTACTAGCTTTCTTAAATTCAGTTAACCAAATTAG
>Ga0164318_10002675_pt1 | contig 16632 bp, 16 predicted proteins | sample GuaBasSedimGuay9_FD_113734 | JGI IMG/M metagenome (GOLD analysis project Ga0164318, IMG submission 113734) | Subseafloor sediment microbial communities from Guaymas Basin, Gulf of California, Mexico - Guay9, Core 4571-4, 0-3 cm | ecosystem: Environmental > Aquatic > Marine > Hydrothermal vents...
CATTAAAAACCTGAAACTGACCAATGATCAGAAATCGGTGCTTGATTCCGGCATAAAAGAATATATTTCCACCATGGAATATTCCAGTGATTTTCCTTCCGGGCGATATAATCTGGCTTTGATGTATCACTCCCTGGGTCAGGCAGATAAAGCCATTGAGAACTATGAACAGTCTATTAAAATTGACAACCTGTTTTTTCCGGCAAAAAATAATCTGGCCATGCTTTATAATGCAAAAGGCGAAAATGAAAAAGCCGTAGAATTATTTGTCCAGATACTTGATAAAAACCCGCAAATGTATGATATTGCCTATTCATTGGGACTTTTACTGGTTGAGCAAAAAAAATACAATGAGGCGGTTATTTATCTTCAAAGGGCAGCCGGCGGTCTTCCGGGCAGGGCAAGGATTCAGTACAACCTGGGATTGCTGCTCCAATACTTAAAAAAAGATAAAGAGGCTGAGCAACTGCTTTTAAAGGCAGTCTCGCTTGATTCCGGCAGTTTTGATTTTCTTTTTGCCCTTGCAGATCATTATATAAAAAGAAACCGGCCGGACAATGCCGCACTGGTGGCCAATAAAATGATCGAACTTTTTCCTGACAGCAAAACAGGATATGACATCTTAAAATATGCAGCATCCATGAAACAGAAGAGCAGCAAATCCAAAGAGTAATATTTATAAAATTAGAACCATGAGATAACCAAAAGGAAATGATACCATGAGCAACTCCCGACAAGCTATAATTCTTTTATTATTTTTTACAGGTTTTTTCCTGTTCATTCTACAGCCGGTCTGTGCCGATGAAGTTAAATCTTCTACAATAAAAATCGACTATGGTATACTTTGACTGAGGCTATCCGAATGACTTGTGAACGACGGGGAACAAGATTGTCTCCAAACATAGAGGCATTCACTGAATCTTTTATGGATGCCAGGCAGATATTTTAACAACAGAATTCTACCGTAGATTCTATCGTTATAAATATGCCATATAATAAGCCATATAAATATATTGACAATGCGCAGATATAGCATTATACTTTTTTTATGAAAATCACAGCTGATTTTGAATGGGACGAAAATAAAGACAAAACCAATCAAGAGAAACATGGTGTGTCATTCGCACTTGCTCAATTAGCCTTTTTAGACCACAGTCGTCTAATTTTAGAGGATTTGGAACATAGCATTGATGAAAAAAGATACTATTGTTTGGGAAAAGTTTCTGGCGGTATCTTGACCGTAAGGTTTACATACCGTTCAAACATAATCAGAATTTTTGGCGCTGGATATTGGCGGAAAGGAAAAAAAATCTATGAAAAAAAAAATAAAATACACTGATGAACCGATGGGTAAAGTCAGAGTCGTTTCTGATTTTCTGCCATCTCCTGAAGAACTGGCATTAAAGGATGAAACCATAAAGGTAACGATTGCGCTCAGCAAGGCTAGTGTTGATTTTTTCAAAAATGAAGCCCAAAAGTACAATACGCAATATCAGAAAATGATTCGTCGTCTTCTGGATGAGTATGCAACCCATCAAGCATAAACTATAAACGATTTATATCGGGATAGGACTCCCCATTACTGAGGAGCCCTCCCACACCACCATCCGGTTTTGGAATTTCTTTCCTTTTCAAAGGAGGAAAACGGCCCAAAGAAGCACTCTGTTTTTCAACAAACCAAAACAGCAAGTAGCCAAGCGTCTTCTGGATAAGGATACGCTATCACAGCAGGGACAATTCCGATAGCCATTTAGATGCAATCCTGAGTTCCGCTCCATTTGGAAAAGTCTTTTCCCGGTTCAATATTTTTGAAATTTGAATCATTCTAATCTCTGGAAAAAATTTTCTGAATTTTTCAAAGTTAGGGCTCAAATTATTATCTTTCCATTTTACTTCTATCAGTAATGAAGGGATGGTGTTTGATGCCACGCAAAAATCTATTTCTTTGCCATCCTTGTTTTTAATGTAAAATAATTTTCTTTCTTCTCCAAAACAGTCCTCTCTGAAATGTATTTCCTTTTGAATGGCACATGCAACAGAATTCTCCAGCTTGACACCTGAATCCCCAAGAACCTGACCAGTGTCATAAAAGTAAAATTTGGGAGCTTTCTGGATGGCCCTGGCTATATTTTTGTGAAAAGGGGGAACTTTAAAAAGGACATACATGTTTTCAAGTATTGTCAGCCATCTTTTTACTGTTTTATCAGAACATTGCAAATCCTGCGCAAGAGAGCGGTATGAAATCGGACTGCCAACTCGAAGCTTTAGTAATTGGATCAAGGTTTCAATTTGTGTTATCTGCTGAACATTTTCAAGATCAATAAGATCCTGCTTTAGAATGATATCAAGGTGTGATTTTTTCCAGCGATTATAAAATCGTTGTGTCCCATTTAGAAACGGCTCTGGAAAACCACCTAAGAGCAATAGTCTGTCTAATGCTGTGTCAAGGCTCTCCGGTTCTAAAAAGGACTTGATTTCTTTCAAGTCCAAAGGGTGCATTCTAAACTGAAAGAATCTTCCGGCTAAGGAGTCACCAACCTTTTTATAGGTATCAAGTTTGGCGCTTCCGGTAACAAGAATTGAAGGGGGAATGCCCTCTGTGTCATAGATGCCTTTTAACCATGATTTCCAATTTTTTAATTTATGTAGTTCATCAAAAATCACTAAAGATTTAGATCGATCCCAGGATTTTTCATGCAAACTTAACCTGTCATCAATATTATCAAAGTTGAAGTAATCAAAATCACTTTTCAACATTTTAGAAAGTGTTGTTTTCCCAACTTGGCGTGGCCCCGTTAACAGGATGATTTTTTTTTCCAGGTCTTCTTGTATGTAGTTCTTTAAATATCGTTTCATAGCTGACTATTGTGGCACGTATTACGAAAAAGTCAAGTCTTATTCGGAATTATGTCCGAATAAGTCGAGTATAGAAATTATAAGGACAACGGGGTTGGATTGGTGTCAAGAGCAGACGTGACCCTTTACCTTAAAAAACTTTGCAACTGAATTATGTTTGATTTTATAATTTTATTTAAATCTTTATAAATCTTTGCTGCACCATAATTTTTCTCATGCTCTGCGATTAAACCATCCAACCCGTTTTTTACAGCTTCACACACTTCATTTATTAATGATATCAACAATTTTGGTCGAACATTCATGTCCCTGGCAAATTTTTTAAAGGAATGCTCTTTTATCCGATCAAGCCTGAAAGTTTGACCAATCGCCATCGCAAATTTATTGTCCAAAGGATACACCTGAGTGGACACTAAATCATAAAACGGTGCTAATTCAAAGCCTTTGTTGTGTAGAATAGCGAAATTCTTACCATGGGCATCATGATTACCAATAATATAATTAAAAGTCATCATACGTATGAATAAGAACCTGTTTGTTACGCCTTGATTTGACAAGTATTCATCAATTAATTCTCTGCATTCTATAAATCCGGGCCCACCAGTCTCTTGATATTTTCGTTCAGCCGGATACCCCATTGCCTGGCAAAAGTCTTCCTGATGAATGCGAACAATCTCTTTATTTATTTCCTGACGGTCATATCGATCCACTACAAACAATTCATGGCCACCAATTTTCATAATTTTTGAATTAGGGATTGGAAAGCCTGACCGCTGTGCCAATTCCATACAAAAGGCTTCATTTCTCGGGATATCGGTGAAACCGGCATTAATTGGTTTAATAATATGTGTAGTAGCGGAGCCTGAATTTTTCGGCAGATAAAACTGATCGTTTTTAATATAAACCGGCAATTTGTCTTGTGCTCCGGCCAGAGAAAGTTTAGCGTGTTTCATTACCGGATATAATCTGTATCTTTCCGGATCATCCAGTATCTTATCAAGAGTTGCTATTAATTCCTGGGTGATGTTTTCATATTGACCAGGAGTAAAATCAGGTTCTTGATCTTCAGGTATAATAGAAAGCGCTCCCGCACAATCTTCTCCAAAATTTCCTAAAAAGGCAAAGGTGTCTTTTTTGTCAAATCTGCGATGGAAAGCCAACACCGTTCTTGTGTCATTTTCTGGAAGAAGATTTTCAAAGAAAGCTGTACTGACAGCCGGAGCAAATTTTTCTTTTCTACAAGGAAGTGAAAGAGAGACAGGTGAAGATTTTTTTGCTATCCAATCTTGAGAGTATTGAAATACTACTCTGCCCTTATTGTGACGATCCAATGTGCCGACTAATCGTTTGTCCCATATGATTTGTAACCTGTCTTTCATTGTTCGTTCTCAATCGGATCTGGTGTTACATATAGTTTTAGGCCTAACGCCCGAAGTAATACAAAAGTTTTGTCCATCTGTATTGTCTCTTTCCCTCTTTCTACATCGCTAATGAACTTTACACTAGTCCCTGTAATATCAGCTAAGTCCGATTGCCGCATTTTTTTATTTTTTCGGGTGTCTTGAATAGCTCTTCCAAGATATTTAACTAACCGAACACGATATGGATATTTTATTTTTTCTTTCATTCGAAACCTCAATTTCACCATACGGTTAAAAAGCATGCTTGATTGCTGATTTTCACCGTACAGTTAAATTTGATAATTGTCAAGTTTTTTAACCGAACGGTTAAATAGATAGTAGTGATAGACCAACCACAATAAACTTTTCCTTGAATTAATTCTCATTTCCTTGTAAATTAGATATTAAATATCCAATTTACAAGGAAAAAGATGATACAAAGATCAATCGAAAAAAAGTTAAGGGAAGATATCACAAAATATCCAATAGTTACACTTACCGGACCCCGGCAATCCGGAAAGACAACTCTTTTGAAAAATGTGCTTCCCGGTTATGACTATGTCTCTTTGGAAGACCCTGACGAAAGAGATTATGCGTTTGAAGATCCTCGTGGATTTCTTTCCCGATTTAAGAAAAAGACTATACTGGATGAAGTGCAGCATGTTCCAGACCTTTTTTCTTACATACAGACAATTGTGGATAACAGAGATGTGCCGGGTCAGTTTATACTTTCAGGATCACAAAATTTTCTCCTTTTGAGCGGAATATCTCAATCGCTGGCAGGGCGTACAAGCATACTTCATCTATTACCATTTACTAAAAGAGAGCTTGCAAACAAAAAAGTTTTAACAATCAAAAATCTATATTCAGATTCTATCCAAAGGAGCAGCAAAGATCTCTTTCAAATGATGTTTACAGGTTTTTATCCACGGATCCATGATAAAAAGCTGCCTCCTCAGGAGTGGCTTGCTGACTATTTTCAAACCTATATTCAACGTGATGTTCGTCAAATTATAAATGTTACAGACATTGGACTTTTTGGTCGTTTTGTCAGACTCTGTGCCGGGCGAATAGGTCAGCTGCTCAACCTGTCTTCATTGGCAGCAGACTGTGGGATTAGCCACAAAACTGCTCAAAGATGGATTTCTCTACTTGAAAGCAGTTTTGTAATATACAAAATTTTACCCCATCATAAAAATTATTCCAAGAGAATGATAAAAAGTCCAAAGTTATATTTCTATGATTCCGGTCTGGTTTGCTATCTTTTAAGAATAAAAAGCCCTGATAATTTACGGATATCTCCATATCGCGGCCATATTTTTGAAAGTTTTTGTATATCTGAATTTATCAAATCTGCATACCATCAAAAGATAACCCCCGATATCTTTTTCTGGCGGGATTCTTCAGGACATGAAATTGATATGATTATAGAACAGGGAGAAAAATTAATACCTTGTGAAATTAAATCCGGAGAGACTTTTACTAAAAGTTTTGTTAAAGGGCTTAAATATTGGCTTAAATTGTCCGGGACCAGTAATAAAGATGGGTTTTTATTATATGGCGGTTCTAAAAAAATGATTTTTAAAAATATCAATGTATTTCCCTGGAGTATGTTATAAAAATTAATTTACTTTGTGCCGCAATGCATGTAGAGATATAGAATCACTTTATTGGAATCCAAGGCCGCTGGAGGCAATCACCCATGAATGCGATTTCCATACCGCCTATTATAATGGCAACGTTGATGTTCTATGTTGGATTTTATCATTTTTTAATTTACCGCCGGCAGATAAGTAATCGTGAAAATCTAACATTTGCCCTCTCCTGTTTCGGTGTGGGCATGTATGCTGTCTGCTGTGCAGGCCTGTACAATGCTTCCTCACCGGAAATTGGAGTTGAATGGCAACGGTTTCAGGTAATCACTCTGGCGGTTCTGGCCATCGTATTACTATGGTTCATTGCTGATTATACAAATCGCACGAACAAAAAAATCGTGATAGGATTTACTGTTTACTTTCTATTTGCCGCTGTGTCGGGATTGATTATCAGAAGTAATCTGACATGGACGAATGTCACATCTATAAAGGAAATCCAGCTTCCAATCGGATATCACATTAGATACAACGAAATGGTCCCGGGCGTTCTCACCGATTTCCAGGGCATAGTGGGACTAATCTATTTCATATATATTTTTATGGTTAGCCTGAAGTTTTACAAGAGTGGAAACAAAGAAAAGGGAATGCCGCTACTGATAGCCATGGCCGTCCTTTTCGCAGGAAGCTTGAATGATACACTTGTAAGCAGCGGGTTCTACGATTTTATCTATATTCTGGAATATTCCTATATCGGAATGATCCTTGTATTTACATTGTTCTTCACAAATAATGTTATAAAAGCGGGCGAGATAAAAGTTGCACTGCAGAAAAGTGAAAAAAAATACAGAGCCCTGTTTGAAAAAACCAATGATGCCATCTTTGTTGTAGAAAGAAGCACTGGCAGATACCTTGATGCCAATGATGCTGCCTTGGAATTGACCGGCCGGACATTAGAGGGATTAAAACAACTGACCACACATGATATCACACCAAAAAATTCTTATGACCGTCTCTCAAAAATTAATAACTCTGGTGGGACCGTTGATTTAGGAAATGTCATCTACCACAAAGAGGATAACAGCCATCGGATTGCTAAGCTGAGTGCTGTGCCGATGAACGATAATGCAGTCATCGGCATTGCAAGAGATATCACCCATGATCTGGAAATGGAAAAACAACTGCGCCAGTCTCAGAAGATGGAAGCCATCGGTACCCTTGCAGGTGGTATAGCCCATGATTTTAATAATATTCTATCCGGTATTTTTGGTTATACCCAACTTGCTGAAATGAATCTTGATGATTCCCAGAAAGTAAAGAAAAATTTAGATCAAATAATTAAAGGGGCGCAACGGGCTGCCGAACTGGTGCATCAAATTCTGACATTCAGCAGACAAGCAGAATACAACAAAATTCCTCTTAAACTGTCGCTTGTTGTCAAAGAAGCAACCAGATTTTTACGCTCTTCAATTCCCTCAAGCATCGTAATAGAAGAAAAGATTTCATCTCAGGCAATGGTACTTGCAGATTCTACCATGACGCATCAAGTGGTCATGAATCTATGTACAAACGCCTTTCATGCAATGCTTGATTCTGGGGGAACATTAACAATAGAATTGAGCGATATTGAAATTACAACAAAGGATCATTCTGCAACAACTTCTTACATGCCGGGTAATTATGTCAAACTTGAAATAAGGGATACGGGCCATGGCATGAATGAAGAAACTCTGGAAAAAATATTCGAGCCCTATTTTACTTCAAAACAAACTGATAAAGGTACTGGTCTTGGCCTGGCGGTGGTTGACGGTATTGTCAAAAAGCACAAGGGTTTTATAAAAACATATAGTAAAGTTGGTACGGGTTCCACGTTCCAGGTATTCTGGCCGGCAATTGGAATAGATGTTTCCCTATAAAAAAGTCCAAGCCTCGCGGTCCGCCTGTAACCAAACAATCTGTTTGTTTATTTATCTTGACTATATTCATTTGAAAGTCCTAATATAACGTCTTCATTTTAATCAATAATATTAAGGAGTATCGTCAATATGCTGCAGGAGAAAAAAATAGGGTTTATTGGAAGCGGAAACATGGGTGAAGCATTGATCAGCGGCCTGGTTCTTTCCAAGGCAGCAAAACCTGAAAACATTATCTGTTCAGATATTTCAGAAAGCCTTTTAGAAGAAATTAAAAATAAATATGGGATTCATACAACAACAGACAATATTGATGTGGCAAAAAAATCTGAGATCATCGTCTATGCTACAAAACCCCAGATTTTAGGATCGGTTTTAAAAGAAACTGCTTCTGTCCTTGATCAATCAAAGCTGATCATTTCTATTGCAGCAGGCGTTCCCCTGGCTGCCATTGCAGCTGGGCTTCATAAAGACCTCCGGCTGATCAGGGTCATGCCCAATATTTGTGCATTTGTAAAAGAGAGTGCCACAGCCATTGCAGCAGGTGAATTTGCATCTGAAGGTGATGTGGCACTTGCAAGGGCTATTTTTGATTCTGTCGGGGAAACCGTCTTTATCCAGGAAAATATTCTCATGGATGCGTTTACAGGATTAAGCGGCAGCGGGCCTGCCTATATCTTTATCATTGTTGAGGCCATGGCAGATGCCGGTGTCAAAATGGGTTTATCCAGAAAAGACTCTCTGTTTTTATCCACACAAACAGTTCTCGGGGCTGCAAAGCTTCTGCTTGAGTCAAAAGAGCACCCCGGACAGCTTAAAGACAGGGTGGCATCCCCTGGCGGGACAGCCATTGCCGGTATTCATACCCTGGAGCAGGGAGGACTTCGAACCACCATGATCAATGCCATAGAATCGGCTACAAAACGATCAAAAGAACTTGGGGATATGATGGTAAAAGATTTTATAGAGAACAATAAAAATAAATAAAATATATTCGGTGCAGAAATATGGGAGGGGATAATATTTCTGCCCCGAATATCTGGCAATGGAACTTTCTTACACTTCAAGTTCCTTTTTGAGCCAGTCTCTTACGTTTCCTTCAACTGCATATACACCTTTATACTGACCGATTCCTTTCATAAACTCTGTTTCAAGTTTTTGTGGAAGCCTGAAATCTCCAAGCTCTTCGGAGTCGAATCCTCTTCTTCTGACCAGGGTTAAGATGGGAGGCCTTTTCCATGTATTAATGACAAAATACACCGTCTCATTATCGTTATCTCTTGAGTTATAATAGGCCTGTGATCTTAAGGGTCCCCATTCAAGATGAAGTGCAATAGCCTCTTCAGGCGTCATTTCCCAGTCCACAGAATTCAGCAGATTATAGTCACTTTTTATCTCACGAAAATCCATATATGCCTCCAATGTTTTTCTTTGTTAAGCAATCGTTAAAAATAAACAGAGCAAGTTGCGTGCCGGTATTATTATTTTCATTAAAAATGCTTTAAACAAAGGACTTTCTTGTCTTGGGATTTAGCAGAGGGGAGGCCAATAAAACATATGGCATAGTTATGAGACACAACAAACGAGTCATAAGTGTCTCGTTTGTTGTGTCAAATAGATTTTACCAGTTTTTAAAAAGTAATTCAAAATACCCGGTAGGTTTTACACAGGCCGGACACTTTTCAGGTGCAGCTTTCCCGGTATGAAGGTATCCGCAGCTCAAGCAGCGCCAGACTTTTTCTTCATCTTTTTTAAAAACGTTGTCTTTTGCAATATTCTCGGCCAGCTCAAGATAGAGCTTTTCATGATGCTTTTCAGCTACAATAATATTATTAAACGTATCTTCTGCTCTTTCAAATCCTTCTTGCTTTGCTATCTTTGCAAACTTTTCATACATGTCTTCACTGACATATTTTTCCAGAGCTGCTGCCGAAAGAAGATTGGCACGGGTATCCTTGATTACACCCGTGGGAAAGACCCATTTAATTTCAAGCTCTCCTCCGTTAAAAAATTTAAAAAACCGCAGAGCATGCTCAAATTCCTGGTCTGCAGTCTCGTTAAATATTTTTGCAATCTGGATATACCCATCATCCCGGGCTTTGTCTGCAAAGAAATCATACCGTGTTCTGGCCTGGGTTTCTGCCGCAAAAGCGGTATGAAGATTAATCGCTGTCCGGCTTTCCCTGAACTTAACCATATGCACCTTCTTTTTTATTCTTCAATAATAATGGCATCTGCACCGCATTCATCTGCAGCTTTACGAACAACGTCTTTAAGATGTTCAGGGATTTCATCCATTTTAATGGTGGATATTAATTTATCTTCGTCATACTCAAAAATTTCCGGGCAAAGTTCGTTGCAGTTTCTGTCACCCATGCACTGTTTTGTAATGGTTACTTTCATTTGATTTTTCTCTCCTTTAAAATAATTTATTTATATCATACAGCTTGCTTATTTCCGCATCCAGGTGTGATATTTCTTAATCCATGCCAGTAATTTTTTGGGGGCATGATTTTTCTTCCACAACCCGGCTGCATACTTGTTGGCTTCCGCCATGGTCGGATAAATATGAATCGTTCCTAGAATCTTGTTTAACCCTATTCCATGCTTCATTGCAAGGACAAATTCTGCAATTACATCAGCAGCATGATTGCCTACAATGGTAACGCCCAGTATTTTATCTTTCCCCGGCACAGTCAAAACCTTTACAAATCCATGATCTTCAGAGTCTGCTATGGCCCGGTCAAGGTCATCAATACCATATTTGACCATTTCATGATCAATACCGGCAAGCCTTGCATCTGATTCATTCAAGCCAACTCTTGCTACCTCCGGATCAGTATAAGTGGCCCACGGGATGGTAGTGTAATCCACACTGAATTTCTTAAATTTTCCAAAAAGAGCATTTACAGAAGAATACCACGCTTCATGGGCAGCCGTATGGGTAAATTGAAACCGGCCATGGACATCTCCGCTGCAATAAATATTGGGAAAATTGGTCTGTAAAAACTCATTGGTTTCAATATGCCGGCTTGCGCCGAGTTCAACTCCCAGCCCTTCAAGGCCAAACCCTTTAACATTCGGGGTTCTTCCCAGAGCAATCAAAATTTCATCAAATTTTATCCTGATTTGTTGTCCATCATGATCACAAACCAGTTGTTTTTCTTCTTTTAAAACTTCAATCTCTTTGGCTGAATGTTCTAAAAGAACCGTTATCCCTTCTGACCGAAACCGTTTTAAAACCATCTGGGCTGCGTCAGGATCTTCTTTTTTCATTATCTGAGAGCCTCGCTGGACAAGGGTGACATTTGATCCCAGTCTTGAAAATCCCTGGGCAAGTTCACACCCAATGGGGCCTGCACCCAATACCACCAGGTTTTTGGGCAGAGTTCTGATATCCCAGACAGTGTCTGAGGTGAGATACTTTATCTGATCCAGCCCCCGCAAATCAGGAACCATTGGTTTTGCGCCCGTGGCCACAATAATATTTCTTGTGCTTAAAATTTTATCGTTCACCTTCACTTCAAAAGGGGATACAATGTTTGCCCGGCCTTTTATACAATCCACCCCCATCCCTGTGAATCGTTCGACAGAATCATGGGGTGCAACTTTTTTAATAATAGATTGAATCCGTTCCATAACCGTTGCAAAATCAAAATCAATGGAGGCCCTGTCAAATCCGAATTCTTTTGCTCTTTTGGCATAGGAGGCAAGTTTGGCACTGGCTATCAGCGCCTTGCTGGGAACGCAGCCTGTATTCAGGCAGTCTCCCCCCATTTTATGTTCTTCAATCAAAGCCACTTTTGCATTAACCGCCGCTGCAATCAAAGATGCCACAAGCCCTGCCGATCCGGCACCAATCACAACAAGGTTATAATCGTAGGATCCCGGCTTTGAAAATTTAGAAAATACTTTCTGCTGTCTTATATAAGATGTAAACCGTTTTGCAATAATCGGGAAAATACCCAATAAAGCAAAAGAAAAAATAAGATTCACAGATAAAATCGTGCTGGCTGATTCTATTTTAGCCAGCATGGTTCCGGCATTGATAAATACAATGGTTCCCGGCAGCATTCCCACCTGACTGACAAGATAAAAGACCATGGTACGAATGGGGGTCAATCCCATAACAAGATTGATGACAAAAAATGGAAATACCGGCACAAGCCTTAGGGTAAACAGGTAAAATCCGCCTTCTTTTTCTATCCCTTTATTAATGGCGGAAAGCTTTGAAGAAAATTTGTTTTGCACCCAGTCCTTAAACAGATAGCGAGAAAATAAAAAAGCCAAGGTTGCGCCTATGGTGCTGGCAAAAGAGACAAGAATAACTCCGTAAAAAAGTCCGAACAATGCGCCCCCGGCCAGGGTCATAATAGCAGCTCCGGGCAGGGACAATGCTGCCATGAGAATATAGACGACCATGTAAATCATCATGGTCCAGGCCTTATGCTGCATATAATATTCTTTAAAAGCAGCCAGTTCATTTTTAAGGTTGCCAAGGGAAAAATACTGCTCCAGGTCCAACAAAAAAAACATCCCGATTAAACTTACGATAACCAGCAATAGTACGATTTTAAATCCCGGACTTTTTTTCATTTGCATCTACCCCTGTAACTCTTTTTCAATGGCTTGAAATTTCTTCATAAATTTACGATCAATATAGTCTTTAATCATAAAAGCCATTTTACCGCCAAATACCAGCCCTTTTTTCTTGAACACTCCAAGTCCGCCACCGATATTGAAAATCAAAAGATATTCAGGTCCGGGATCAAACATTTCAAGATCTTCTCCTTCAAGGCTTGCCAAAAGGTTGTGCAGGAGGATTGGATTTTCCCGGACTGCATAGACACCGACCTTATCCAGGGGCTGATCCTTAAAATAAATACAGTCACCGCCACCGAATATGTCCGGATATGCTACAGACTGGAGGTATTTATTCACTAAAAGTCCTTTATCCGGCCCGACGGGCAGGCCTGATGCTTCAAAAATGGTGGAAGGCCTGACACCCAGAGCCATGAAAATAAAATCCGTAGCAAATGTTTCACCGGATTCAAGACAGATTTCATCGGGCTTAATCTCTTTTACATAGCCGCCTTCATTGATTTTAATCCCTCTCTTTTTAAGGGAGGAAAGCACTCTTGATCTAATATTTTCGGGAAATTTTGCCATAAATTTTTTGCCGGCAAAAATATGGATTTCAGGCATCTGCCTGGTTCCTTTTTTTGCCAGTTGCCAGACATTTCCGGCCACTTCGGCAGACGAAGGACCGCCCCCTACAATACTGACTATCAGCTTTTTTTGTTCAAACAGGACTTTTAGTTTATCTGCGGCCTCCATTAATTTTTCAATAGGCTTTACTGAATAGATATTGCCCTGATCCTCTGGGCCTCCGGAAGCTGCCTGCATGGGAACATAGCTGCCTGCATTAAAAGAGAGTACATCATAGGTAAATGTGTGTCCTGTTTTGGTATAAATCTCTTTTTTGTCAGGATCAATCCTTTCAACTTTATCTTTTACAAAAATGCCGCCTTGTTTTTGAACCACATCTCTTGTGGCAAACCGGATATCGGAAGGCGTGTATGTCCCGCCCAGCATCCCGGGACCCATACCGGAATAATAGTGGTAAAAAGAAGGGCCAATCACGGTCACTTTAAACCCTTTTTCAACAAATTTGCTGATATTTTCAAGGGTCATCATGTGAGCATGACCGCCCCCCACAAGCACAAGATGCTTTCTCATTTTACCCTCTCTTTTCATGTGTGACCTTTAAAGTTAAAGATTGTCCAAAAGCTTACCCAGGCTCTCAAGATGCACCTTTTCTTCATCGCCAATCTTATTGATAATACCCCTTGATTGCGGGTTCTTAACTTTTGAGGAGACCCTCTGGTAAAGATCCAGAGCCTGGGCTTCTATTGACATGGCAAGAGATATTACATCGATTTCAGAATTCAAATCAGGATTGAAAAGATCAAGATATTCCCGGGTGGAAAGTCCCCCTTCCAATGCCTTTATTTCGACCATTTTCTCAAACGCATCTTTACTAAGCTCCTCATCGCTAATGTCATTGTACGCAAGATATATAGACATCTGATGTTTCACTTCAATTTCGGATAATTTTGCAAAAAGGTCCTTTACTTTTTCATTTTTCGCTTCTTTTCCCATAACAAGGTAGAATTCACGCAATCCCTGTTCAAGCGAATAGGCCACCTTTAACACATCCAGGGGTTCCTCTTTGCCGCTGAAAAGATCCATTCCAAGATCCTGGGAACCAATGGCTATTTCGGCATGCCATGCCTTTATCCCGCCTGTGACATTAAACACCTTTTTAAACCCTTTTCCTGCCAGCATCTGCGCAGCAACACGGCTGCGTCCGCCAACGGCTCAGTAAACCAGGGTTGGTTTTTCAGGATCAAGGTCCAAAAGCCTGTCGGAAAGCTGGGGCAAAGGAATCAGCGTAGCCCCCGGGATATGGCTCTCCTGATATTCCGAGGGTTGTCTGACATCCAGGATCGTAATCTCATCTCCCGGATGTTGTAAGATATAGCTTTTTGTTTCCTTAAAATCCATTGATTTGGCCGGTGTAAAAAACTGCATCCATTTCATAACGTCATCTCCTTTTTCTCATTCCCTAAATAGTGTCTGACCGAAAACCTGTGTTTGGATGAAAAATTGCTCATATGCGAGGCGCAAAAAATTTTGAAACCAGAGTGTACTGTAGTACATGAGGATTTCAACTTTTTGCAGCAACGAAGCAGATGAGTGAATTTTCGTTCAAACACTAACTAACCCAGTGATTTAAATGCTTTAGTACTGGCACCGCAAATAGGACATTTCCAATCCTCGGGCAAATCTTCAAATTTTGTGCCTTTTGCAATTTTTCCTTTTCTGTCACCTTTATCAGGGTTATAAATATAACCGCAGTTCACTGTCTGACATTGATACATGTCTTTGGGTTCTGCCATCTTAAAACTCCTCTTTTATTTTCTTTTCTGTTGATAATTTTTCGTATTTTCATATTCTTGTATCATAATCCTAATAACACAATTCTGTCTCACAATCATCTTAATCGATCCAAACTGATATGTTTTTTATCCCTCTCCCTTTATCTGAGGGTCATTTGGTGTTCCTGCACAGTCAGGTGTATAACAGGAGTTATCGACAAAAGAACAGTCACTTTTGCAGGACGGACACTCTTCGGGTGGGGCCTCAGCATCAAGGGTATACCCACATTTACTACACAGCCAGCTAATCATAATTTTTCTCCTTCTTTTTAACAAATTATTATAGTGATATCTGTTTCACATGATACACTGTCTACCTAAGTTTAATAAACTATTAATAGTCTATCAAGAACCATGCCATCTTTTTATATGGATATTTTCATCAAATCATTTTATATCTAACTTAAAAGGTTACAAATAGAAGCCATACACAAGATGAATTTAGCAGGGTGATCATCATGCAGAACGAAAAAAATATCTCAGAGAAAATAAGTTACCCGTTGAAAAGGAAATTTGTTGTTGGCGTTATTATCATTATTGTTCCTATTTTAGGTCTTCTTTTTACCTGGATTGGATTTCGCTTGTCCAACCAGAGCAAACAGGAAACCCTTGAAAAAGCAAGAGTGATTGCCGACCAGATTGTTCTAACCCGCCAATGGATAACAGACTGTATGGGAGGTGTTTTTGTTAATATTGAAAGTCCGGGGGCCCAGGGAATTCCTTTTGCCGTGAAAGATCAACTTTGCATGTTGTCGGATACTTACCAGCTTTTCACTCCGTCAATGGTTACCCAGAAACTGTCTCAATATTCCTTTGAAAAAAAATCATACCAGTTCAGGCTCTCCTCCTTACGGCCCATCAATATGGCAAATAGTCCGAATCGTTTTGAAAAGACAGCTTTAAACAGCTTTACAACAAATAAAACAACAGAATATTATCAATTCACAAACCAGACGTTTGATTATATGATTCCACTTTACAACACAAAAGGGTGCATAAAATGCCACGCCCGGAAAATCAAGCAGGGAACAAGTATCATCGGCGGGTTAAGGGTAACCATTCCCTATCAAAATATAAAACAGACGTTAAGAAAAAATATATGGCTGCTGGCAGGTGCCGGACTCTGTATTACCCTTGTAACCATTGCTGTACTGGTTTTTCTTATCCATACCCTTGTTTTAAAGCCAATCAATGAACTGGAAGAAAAAAGTCGACAGCTCTCCACAGGAAATCTGAATGCACGGGCATCTCTTCATACAAATGATGAACTTGAAAAACTGGGAAACAGCTTCAACATCATGGCTGAGAGCCTGATGCACAATCAGGAAAACCTGGAAGAAAAGGTGGCAACGGCGACAAAGGATCTTGCTCTTGCCAACAACGAACTATTAAAACTTGATAAGCTTAAAACAGACTTTCTTGCCAATATGTCCCATGAACTCAGGACCCCTTTAACTGCTGTCAAAGGCAGTATAAATTATCTTGAAAGGACACTGACCGATCCGGATCATCTTGAGTTTATCCAGATCATTGAAAAAAATATTGCAAGGCTTACCCGGCTGATCTCAAACCTTTTTGACTTTACCAAGCTTGAAGCAGGAACCATTGAGTGGGAATTTGAACGTCAGGATATTTCACAGCTTGTCAAAGAGGTCATTGATATCATGAGCCCCCTCACCCTGCAAAAGAAAATAACTATTTTGTCGGACTGTCCTGAACATCTCTATGCCATCATCGATCTTGAACGAATGGAACAGGTTCTTGTCAATCTGTTAGATAATGCCATTAAATTTTCAAACCCTGAGGCCCAAATTACGATACAGGTCAAGCCTGTAAACAATCACATTCAAATATCCATTAAGGACCAGGG
>Ga0164318_10002676_pt1 | contig 16622 bp, 13 predicted proteins | sample GuaBasSedimGuay9_FD_113734 | JGI IMG/M metagenome (GOLD analysis project Ga0164318, IMG submission 113734) | Subseafloor sediment microbial communities from Guaymas Basin, Gulf of California, Mexico - Guay9, Core 4571-4, 0-3 cm | ecosystem: Environmental > Aquatic > Marine > Hydrothermal vents...
CTCTATGGGATTCAGATCTGGTGAGTATGGCGGTAGAAATACCAGCTTAATATCCAGCTCTGCCGCCGCATCTAATGTCTTCATAGAGGTATGTATACTGGCGTTATCGACTATCAATACTATAGTGTTTAAATAAGTTAAAAAAGAATTATTCTTCTATTGATGAATCGATAATTCCCGAATCGGATATCTCAAAAACGATTTCACTCTCTGGTAGATAAGGACTATCTTCCATTTTAGCTACACGTTTATTGCCTTTACTTTTTCTAAGAGAAACTCTTGTCGTTATATTATGAGCTACAATATTGCCACCAATAGCATGAATCGGGTTACCAAAGAATGTTGCAGGATTCACTAGAACCTGGTTAGTAACAACTACTGCGGTATTAAATGCATAAGCTATTCTATGAAGATCATGTAAATGTACATTAATCTTCTGTTGTCTAACCGCGAGAGTATCTATTCCAACATATTCTGCTCTAAAATGATTTGTTAGAGAATCAACTATAACAAGTTTTATATTTCTAAGAGGGATCTCTTTCTTAGCTTTTCTAATGATTGCGATCTGATGATCTGATGAGAATGCTCGAGTTACAATAATATTTTGGAGAACATCTTCTGGATCGAGTCCAAATCTTTTCGCTATAGGAACAATCCTTTCTGGCCTGAAAGTACCTTCTGTATCCACATAAAGAGCCTTACCTTCTAATCCTCCTCTTTCTTCAGGTAACTGAACCGTAACTGCTACTGTATGGCAGATCTGTGTTTTTCCAGTGCGATACTCACCATAAAACTCCGTAATTCCAGAGGTCTCAATACCGCCTCCTAAGAGATCGTCTAATGCTTTAGATCCGGTTGTTATATGCTTTATTATTTGTCTATGTTTAAGAAAGTCGAGTGCTGTTGAAAATTCAAGACCGATTGCCATTCGGGCAGCACTTACAAGTTTCTCAGCGGTTTTTTCACCGATTCCAACCTCGTTTGCTAGTACTCTTGGCGCTGTTACGGCGATTAACTTAAGAGAAACATAACCGGAGTCTATAAGCTTTGAAGCAATACTTCGTCCAACTCCAGCCATGGACATCAGTTCTTTCAGGACTTCTTGTTTCCATTTTTTCTCATCAATAGAAGTAGCTTTTTGTGTCTCTTTCTTTGAATTCATTGAAATCTCTCCCAGAGTAAAATAACTACCTTATTAGTATAATTATGGTTTTCTATATTCCTTAAAAAATAATCTATGTCATATTTAAACCTTTCATGAACTGTTTACTTTTTCTTAATGTGCATTAAAAATTAAAAGGTATGCAAAAACCTAAAAATCATAATTAGGTTGTTAGTGAATAATGCGGGGCCGTAGTCTAGCTAGGGAGGATGCCAGCCTGGGGAACTATCGACTAAAAGCGCTGTCCAGAGCGCTGGTGGTCGCGGGTTCAAATCCCGCCGGCCCCACTATACGACAGCTAGAATAAAAAATTGTAAAATTTAATAGAAGAAAAAATCATTTACCAAATATGAAGGATATGCCCCGGTGGCCTAGTGGTTAGGGCGCCTCCCTGGTATTCCATCAGAAAGGAGGAAGTCGCGGGTTCGAGTCCCGCCCGGGGCTCCAAACTCTATGAAGAAGAATTTTAATATTAAAATGCGAAATTAAATATGAGATGAAATGCGGGGGTTCCCGAGAGGACAAAGGGGCCGGGTGTTGCCGGCATAGGCTGGACAACAGGCTAGACTTAAGATCTCGGGATAAGAAATCCGGTGGCGCAGGCCTACGAGGGTTCGAATCCCTCCCCCCGCACCAAGATCATCTATCCAAGTTTTTTAAACATATATGGACCTAATAATCTATATCCAAATCTTCTATAATACTCTCTAACACCAATTCCTGAGATAATGATTATCCGTTTCGCGTCATAATCTTCTTCTGCAATTCTTTCTGCTTCATGGAGTAGTTTCAAACCATAACCTCTATGCTGCCAGCCATTTAAGTGTCTCTCTCCAATAGGTACTTGAATTCCATATACATGAAGCTCTCTTATCAACATGGTATTAGAATCGATTTCTGACCTATGCGCATTATCTGATGGTTTCCTAAGTCTTAGGAAACCAATTAATATATCCAATTTGGTGTCTTCAAAAGATAGGAAAATCTCTTCTCCTCCAGAAGCTTTATATTTTCTCGTAACAAGCCTGATATTTCTTTCTTCAGGGAGTTTTCCTTCCTTAGCGAAAACGTGCCCTACTTCTCTACATCTTATACAACGACATTTCCAGCCTTTTTTCTTCATAAGAGCTTTAACTTTCTGTCTTATATTTCCACTTTTATAGCCACCTTCTACAATATTAATTGGTATATCACGTTGAACTCTTTGGATTCTAACCCAAGGTGGTATTTTTTTCTTAATGTTAGCTATAACATTTAATAGGGTTTCTTCGGAATATGGTTTATATTCTCCATTTTTCCAGAGCTCATACAATTTTGTGCCTTTTATTATTGCTGTTGGATATATTTTAAGCATGTCAGGTCTGAAATTCGGATCTTTAAATAATTGCTCAAATATTTTTATATCCTTCTCTGGAGTCATTCCGGGAAGGTTTAGCATCATATGTGCGCAAATTTTAAGCGCGGAATCTCTAGCAATTCTAAAAGCCTTTCTAATTGCGTTAACGTCATGACCTCGCTGGATAAACTCTAAAACAGATTCATCAAGTGTTTGCACACCAATCTCAACTCTTGTTGTTCCATATTTTAGCATTTCATCAACATGTGTCTCATAACAAAAATCAGGTCTTGTTTCAATTGTCAAGCCTACGAGACGATATTTCGTAGTTTCTAATAGCTTTTGTAAATCGTCTATTTCCAATGATCTGTACCGTCTTCCAAGAAGTCCCTCATAAATTCCTCTAATAAAAAAATCCTTGTAATGTTTTGGTGTTGCTAAGAAAGTTCCACCCATTATTATTACTTCTATTTTACTTGGTTTATGCCCAATTTTCTCTAATTGCTTTATCCTGAATAATACCTGTTTATAAGGATCATAATCTAACTGTCTTGCTCTTCTTGCTGCGGGCTCGAGCCCGGTATAAGACTTCGGTGTTGCCATGTCTAATGTCGGAGGAGTACCCCCTGGGCAGTATATACATCGTCCTGGACAAGGAAGAGGTTTTGTCATTACGGCCACAACCGAAACTCCAGAAATTGAGCGTACCGGCTTGTTTAGTATATAATTTCCAAATCTTTCTCTGAGTTCTGGTGTCATTTTACTTAATATTTCGTAGTTTCTAGGCCATCTACATAGATGATATTTCTTAGCTACGTTTTTCTTAATTCCATTGAGTTTTCTCGTAGTTATGTTATTTGACTGTCGTAGGATATCGATAATCTCCTTGATTGCTTTATCTAATTGATGTATTTGACACTCTTTTTGCATTTAGAATCCCTCAATAATCGAAAGAAAAAAGAGAAAAATCTTGGATATTCTAATAAAAGTACATTTTATCATATATATGCTGTATTCCAATATATTATCTCCCTTAACAAGATTGTAAAATAGCATTAATAGAGATGCCTAAATCTTCTCAACAACACGCCATGCACCACAAGCATCACATATTTTTATCCATCTGCCTTTCTCTTTAACTAATCGAGTATGTGGTCTTCCGCAAACATCACATATAACATACTCTCTTATGAACAAGTCTATTAGTTTATTTAGTCTGGCTTTTTTGTATCTACCCTGAAATACTGCACGACCGGCAGATATCCAACCTACTGTACCCAATCTATGTTCTAGATATCTAAGAACGATTTTTTCATCTCTATCTAATTTTTTGATGATATCTTTCCAATTAATTATTGTTGTTCTCTGCCCCTCGATTATTATCTCCAATTTTGGAATTTCAAAGCTTTCTTCCATTTTTATTTCTGTAGGGAGCATATTTAATGCTCTATCCAACATTTTCTCGTATTCAAGATTATTAAGTAATCCTGTATTTTTTGAGGTTTTTGTCATGATTTGATCACCAAGCATAATTTGGTCCTTGTTTGCTACAGAGACATAGTTGGCTGTCCCTTTTAATAAATTTCTATGTTTAAACTTACTTACTTATAGTAATAAATATTTAGGCCCCTCTGATAATTAAATTAAAAAACTAATAAGGTCTGTCTTTTATTCCTAAGATATAAGCGATAAGATTCGTTGTTGGATGGGCTATTGCTGTTAATATAATCAGGAAGAAAATTTCATAAATTCCTATTGGATAAAAGGGATATGTAATTAGTAGAGCAAATACTAAAAATCCAAGTTGGTCCAATACTGGGGCACCTTGCCCCGGTTTTAGGTCTAATCTTCGTTTGATGAACGATCCAAAAAGATCTCCTATATGAGTTCCTATTGACAATAAACATGCACGTATAATACTTTGATAAAGAGAAATATTTGAGTCTAAGAATGGAATTAAAATACCTGTTAACGTTCCACATATGATCCCTGATATAAGTCCACGTATCGTCTTATGATCTCCAAAAATTCGCCGTCCATCTGGCAATTTTTTGCCTAAATCCAAAGGTGTTCCACCACCGAATATTGTCGGCGTAGCATTAGCTATGTATGCGGGCAAGATAAATATAATCGCATTATAAATAATTGTTATTAGAGAGGTCAATGGCGATGCACCACCAAAAGAAAGATCTATCAAATACATCATTAGATCTCTGTTCCCAATATAATTCCAAACTTTGTGATATTTTAAAGTATGTACTTCAAAAGATTCGACCGACGAATAATGAAAGAAAAGAAATCATGAACTTTTCTAGAGAAATTATAAGCGAAATAGAAGTTGCTTTAAAGTCATTAAAATTAGATCTCGAAGTCTCACTAGAAGGATCTATAGCCAAGAATACATGGTTGTCTGGGGAGAAGGATATCGACATATTTGTTATTCTAAAAAAGGAATATCCTAAAGAAATTTTTGAAATCATTCTTGATCATTTAGTTAAAAATTTACCCTATAATTTTACTAGAGGTTATGCAGAACATCCATATCTTAATGCTAAAATAAGAAATTTTGATGTTGATATCGTTCCTGCATTTTCTATAGGAAAAAAACTAAGTTCTGTGGATCGCACACCATTACATACGAAGTATGTAATTATGCACTCTACTGAGACGATAAACGATGAAATTCGTCTACTAAAACGTTTTCTTAGGGGCATTAATGCGTATGGTGGTGAAATAAAGACAGGAGGGCTCCCTGGTTATGGTTGTGAGCTGTTGGTTCTTCATTATGGCTCTTTTTTGCAGACAATCTCGGAGATAGCTCTTAAAGATAGAATTTTCGTAGATACAGAAAATCTATGGCAATCTTATGATGATGCTTATCATTTTTTCAAGAAGCATTTTATTATAGTAGATCCTGTAGATAAGTACCGGAACGTCGCGGCATCCTTAAAAATAGAAAAGCTAAATCTAATAAAACTAGCATCAAAGTGGTTATTAAAAGAACCAAAACTATCATTTTTCTTTCCTAAGAATCCGTATTGTACTGAGGATAAAGTATTAGATATGATGAAAGGGCGAGTCCTAGCTCTAATAGTTCTATTTCTCGTATCTGGCACATCACCAGATGTCTATTGGGGCCAGGGTCTTAAAATTGGTAGAAAAATAAGAACGCAATTAATACAAACAGGTTTTAACGTAATTTATATGGATTATTTTGAACATATCAATAGATTTCTTATAATGCTTGAACTAGAACATAGTAGACGACCTGACGTTAGTATTGTGCGGGGGCCGAAAGTGAACATCCCCTTGAATCATATTATAAGATTTATTAAAAAACACGAAGAAAATTCGATTTCTGGTCCATGGATTGATAATTTAGGTTACCTAACTTTTGAAAAGAAATCACTCCAACAGTCGCCAACAGACGTAATTAAAAGAACCCTAAAAAATACAAAGTTAGAACCCTCTTTTTCGAGTTTTAGAATATATTCAGGCATCTCGGAAATTTTACAAGTATCTAAAAAAGAAAAATTTGTGGATAAATTATGCAAATTTTTGCTAAGAAAATTACCATGGCTCTATTAATCTTTATTAAAATCATGCTTAATATATTGCATAGTTGCCATTAAACAATTTTATGTATAAAATGTATAGTTAATTAATTAAAGGAAATCTCTGGTGATACGTCTTGACGCTCTCTATAAATGATCTTAATGATAAGCATGGAGAATTTTTAGTAAAATTAGCAAGATCTGCTCTTGAAAAATATATTCTGGAAGGAAATAAGATAAAACGACCAGAAAGAACACCAGCTATTTTAAAGGAGCCCGCTGGCGTTTTTGTTACACTTAATAAACGTTTAGACTCCGAAGAAACTTTAAGAGGTTGTATTGGGTATCTTCAACCAATTAAACCATTAGTTGAAGCTACAATTGATATGGCTATTGCTGCAGGGACTCAAGATCCCAGATTTCCGCCTGTAGAAGCAAATGAGCTTTCAAGAATAGTTATCGAGGTAACTGTATTAACACCGCCAAAGGAAATTTTAGCTGAGACACCAGAAGAATTGGTTAAAGAAATAGTGCTAGGCAGGGATGGACTAATAATCGAATATAAATCAGAATTTGGTACTTACGCGGGGACTCTTTTACCTCAAGTCCCTATAGAATATGGATGGACGGTTGAGGAATTTCTAGATAACTTATGTTGGAAAGCAGGATTACGACCAGGATGTTGGAGAGAGAAAGAAGCACGTATATATGCCTATCAAGGAGCTATATGGAAAGAAATATCTCCACGAGGAAATGTTATTAGAATAAAATTAGAAAAAAATAGATGAAATTTTTAATTTGTTTTTACGAAGATCTTTCTTATCCAACGAAGTATTTAGCAAATGCCTGCTCAATATCTTCTTTCTTAATAGTTTTCCTCTTTGCACCTACGGCAACATCTTTTGCAAGACCAGCAAGCCTTACAATTAGCTTTTCAACAATATCTCTGGTTGTTGTGACAGCAGCTTCAGAAATTCTAATCTCCTCGACCTTAACACCTTTCTTAATTAGTCTTCTAATTGGTTGAAGTGGTAATGTTCCTTTTGCCATATTTATCACCTAATTAATATTTTAATTTAATTGCAAAAATATCTAATATTTTCCTTATTTATAAATTTTTCCTTTTAATTCAAAGAATTTTGAAAATAAGGTAATACTAGCAAAATTACAATTTATTAGAATATAAATACATAGCTTTGTACTTTTTGGAAAGAAATGTAATTTATTATTGTAGTTAAATACGTTCTTATGGCGATATAATTTTATTTAAAGAAATATTTTACTATTAAATAAAATTAAGAAACATTTTGAAAAATAATAAATGCTTCAATTTCATATCTCATAAAAATTTTTAGCTGTGAGATGAACTAAAATGAGAGTCTTCGTAGCTATTGATATAGATAACTTGCAGATAATTGAAAAGGTCATGGCAATCAGAAGAAATCTTATGGCTACAAATGCAATGATGAAATTTGTTGAGACCGAAAATTTACATATAACACTAAAATTTCTTGGAGAAGTGGATCCCAAAGACCTAGAGGATATTAAGGCTACAATACGTCTTTGTGCTGAAAATGTTAGACCCTTTACAGTTCATCTAGTAGGGATCGGTTGTTTTCCCAGTATCCGAGCACCAAGGGTAATTTGGATCGGAACAAGGGAAGGTACAAGTAATATTGAAGATATCGTTAATTGTATCGATAGTACTCTCTACAGATTTGGTTTTAAGAGAGAAGGAAGAAAGTATCATTCACATCTAACTATTGCAAGAGTAAAAAGGTATAATCTTGCTCTAAAGAAGGTTCTTCAAGATATTTCAGAAATGGAAATCGGATGGCAGGAGATTCATAGTGTAAAGATTAAAAAAAGTACTTTAACACCAAAAGGACCTATTTACGAAGATATTTTTGTTTTAGAATTAAAATAACAAACAAAAGGTAAAGAGGTTTTTATTAATACTTCACTAATAAGCGGTGCTTTTACCAATTTAAAGAGCTTTTTATTTTTATCCGTTAGCATTAAATCATTGAAGCTAAATATTGAATGTCGTTATTTTGATTTAGGAATAAAAAAATTACGAATTAAGGAGCTCTGATATGTATTTATCATTAAGTACTTTTAATTCCTGTAAGACCAATAGAAGAGAATTAATACCTCTTATTTCTTTATCAAAAAATGGCACTAGAAAAATATTCTTATCATAGAAATACTTAACTATATCCTTTAGATTCCTTAGATGATGATTACTAAGATTCCGACAAAAAGAACAAGATCCCTTGTAGATTCTAACCATGTTAACTACTATATTTCTGCAAGGGATTTTATATGCATCAAGTTCTCCTGCAAGCCTTAAACTCTCTAATATGCTCATTTCCATTGGAATTGTTACGATTATAAACTCGGTTTTTTTCTCATCCGTTATGATTTCTCGAATATCCCTTATGTCCGACCTTAAGCTTTCAAGGAGTTTTAAGACATTTTTAGCAGTATCTCTCTCATCACCAAATCCTAGAAATTTTTTAAACATATTGAAGAAACTAGATAATCGAAGTTGCATTCGGATAATCTTTCCTAGAAATGAGTCTAAGTACTCTGGCAACTCAAGAAGCTTAAGAGTATGTCCTGTTGGTGCAGTATCAAAAATTATATGATCAAAATCGGATTCTTGTAAGAATTTAAAAAGTCTTAAGAAGGCAATTCCCTCCATGTATTCTAAGGGCATATATGTAGTATCCAGAAGTTCTTCGACAATCTCAGGCGAGAGGCCAAAATTATCCAAGTCTTGAGCTTCTAAATTGATTGTGTTTGATATTTTGAGTTTTTCATTAGCGAAAAACTGTTTTACATCAAGTTCAAGGGCAAAGAGATCTCCTTCGACTTTCGAAATTCTCTTAATATTGGGTCCAATTTCGATATTAAATGAATCTCCTAGAGAATGAGCCGGATCAAGACTTACAACTATAACTTTTTTCCCCATAGAAACCAATTTTACGCCTAAAGCTGCCGCCATTGTCGTTTTTCCGGTACCACCTTTACCAGATAGCAGAATCCATTTTCTTTTTGTTAAATATTCAAACAGCATAATTTACATCTCCAGAATCTTTTTTTCTTTTCGATGTGATAGAAGTAATCTCCTGTATTTACCATACTTGTCAACTGGGCTAAACCTCGGCGGATGCGCAATACTAACAATGCCACCACATTTGGGGCAAAAATCATCATGAAGAGTATATTCTCCACATTTCAAGCATTTATATAATTTTTTAGGCATTTATCGTCCCTTACGTTTTTTTCCTTCCTCTTTCTCGACAGAAACAGTAGATAGCCATTTATCCTTCGATACTATATTTTTTTCAACGACTTTTTTAAATTTATCAAAGAGACTTATCGTATCCTTCCAATCATAACCCTTAATCCTAACCAAGTATTTTGGTGCCGAGAGATATTCTACAGATATTCTCTCTGGTGCAATTTCAATGCCCTTAATTAAACCCTTCTTTATCCGTGTGATACCATCTGGAGCGTTTGAACTAATAAGAAGGATTCTCTTAAGGGTAATTTCACTTACGCGAATATTATTCCTCAGGTAATCATATATTCTATTGACCAGATCTTCGGAAATACCTATTTTTATGAGTGTTTCAGGCCCCCATTTTACCGCATCTTCAAGACCATCGTAAGGTGTATCATAATATTCGATAATTTTTTTCCCCAACTCCTCAATAAGTACTTCTAAAGGAATATTTAGTTCCTCTGACATTTTTTGGAAAAGGATCATTGACTTTCGTATTTTCTTCCAAGTCTGTAATTTTCGTTGCCTTTCTCCAGGCAAAACACGCTTTAATGACGCATTTATTACTTTACCACCATATGAGATGTAATAGATCCTAACAACAACCTTTTGATTTAATCGAACAATATCTCGAGGGTTTCTAATCAATTTAGTTGATAATTCCTTTATGGGAATATATGCTTTAAGACCATATTCATCAATTATAACATAGACTCCATGCGGTTGAATGTCGACCACAGTACCAACGACTAATTCTTTTGGATATGGGTGTTTAGAACCCGTTAATTTCATGTAAAATTCATGGAACGTCATTCCTTCTCTAGGCAAGTTCTACACCTCAGTAGCTTTCATGTAGCCCCCTTCAGAGCCCTTTTTCTCATTTTTATTCAAAAAGGTACTGCTGAAGGGGGCCGTATATATTAATTGAATGATGACAAATTAAGAATATTTAGACTGTTGCTTTTTATTTGTTAAATTTTGAGATATTTTTAATAAATCTATCTGAGGCTATAAAAATCTAATAGCATCCAGATTTCTTGGAGCTATTGTCTTTAATCCAAACTTTTCTCGGCATGCATGGGCAAAGAATTCGCATTTCTTATCTTCTCCATGGATAGCAACAATTCTTGAGGGGGGTGGGTTAATAGACCTAATAAAGCGCATGAGCTCTGGATATGGCGAATGCCCTGAAAACCCTCTTATGTGTTTTACTTTCATCTTTATTTCGATTTTCTGTTCGCCTTCTTCAGAGTAGAAAATTACGGTCCGATATCCTCGGAGAATATTCCATCCTGCTGTTCCAACCGCCTGATATGAAACAAAAATAAGAGTATTTTTTTCATTTTCGGCCATTAATTTGAGGAACTCTACTGCTGGGCCGCCCTGCAACATACCGTTAGTCGCGAGTATTACGGCAGGTTGTTTGCTCTCAACAATTTGATATATATCATTATAGTCTCTTACATCTAGGAAAAATTCAGCTAAAAATGGATTATCTCTACCATAAAGTATCTTATCTCTTAGTCTCTTTGATAGAAATTCGGGGCTCGCTGTATGAATTGCTACGGCTTCTCGGAGCATTCCAGCAAGATAAATTGGGATCTCTGGCAACATTTTTCTTTCCTTAATATAATGATATAACACTACCATTATCTCTTGAGCTCTTCCAACCGCCAGAACAGGAATTAAAATTTTTCCGCCTTTCTCAATGGTATCTAATATTGTCTTAATGAGAATTCCCTCTGCTTCCTCCTGACGAGGGAAAATATCCTTACTTCCACCATATGTTGTCTCTATCAGCAGAGTTTCGACACGAGGAAACTTTGTTTCCGCACGATCTAGTAATCGTGTATCACTGTATTTTATATCCGATGCAATAACAATATTATGTAGGCCTTCAGCTACATGTATATGCACAATAGAGCTCCCGAGAATATGCCCCGCATTATATAATGTTAATCGTATATCTGGTGTTATATCATTTACTTCATCATAATTAAAGGTTATAGTATGTAAAATTTCCTTGTCTATATCCGAGTATGAGTATGGTGCCAGCTTTCCTTCTTTTTTAGCTAAATCTACGTAATCTCGCTGAACAAGGGTCATTAGATGTTTGGTTGGTTCCGTGCAATACACGGGACCTCGATAACCATATTTGAAAAGATATGGAACTAGACCGGAATGATCTAAATGCGCATGAGTCACAATTATTGCATCCAAATCATCTATTGAAAATTCTAAGGTATTAAAATTTGGGAATATCTCCCCAGCACCAGATCTTCCAACTCTAAGACCGGCATCAACAAGGATATTGCTCTCTCTTGTTTGAATTAGAAAAGCATTTCCGCCTACTTCTCTTCCACCACCCAGAACAGACAATCGAACTCTATTATTTCTAAAAATATAGGGGCGATGAATCCTTTCACCCACTTCTCTTAAAAATTCTAAGCGCTGTCTAGCATAGATTTCATTTAGTTTTCTTGAATAACTTACTATTGCCGAATCCAGCGGTGGTGCTCTTATAATAACAGGTGACCACTTTGTTTCGAGAGTAATCTTCTTTCTTGTGCTACCTTTTGGGCCTATAACTATTCCTGGTTTCTCAGCTTCTATGTATACCTGTCCAGTAATATCATCAAAATAGACATTCTTAATATTTGCATTCTCTCCTACGATCTCTCTAATTTTTTTCTCAGCAGTACTTTTATCCACCCTAACAGAGGGATCAGATCTTATTGAAATCCTTTTATGGTACTTTTTAGCGATTTTTTTGATTAAATCCTGTTTAAGTAGCAATAATTGAGGATTTTCAGAGTAAAGCACAATTCTAGGTCCTTCAAATCTTATATCAGATATTTTACTTTCATGTGGAAGTTCCGAGAGTATTAGCTGATATAATCTCTCTCTCCAATTTCTTACAGACATTCGCTGTCCACCAATAGTGACCATTGTTACTCGCCCTTATATTTCTATTTGAGATTTTTTCGATAATTTTATAAGAGTGTCCAGAACGAGGTTTTCATCTAACAAAATAGCATAAAAATAATATAAAAGTTGTATGTTTTTATTATACTTGATAAATACTCCATCGAATATATGCAAAGCAGTTGATATGTCTGCCTTTAGAAAATGTATTTGTAAGAGAAACAGTTATATGTCATTAACATACTTGTAAAAATAGAAGCTAAAGAAAAAAATAGAACATCGATACATAGCTACTAGTATTAAATTAGGCTAAAAGTTAAGAATCTTAGAAGTATGTTAATAATTAAGCAATATATGACATATTTGTAATCGAATAAAGCACCGGTGTTCGTGGTGTTAAAGGAAAAAGTTGATTTTATTCTTAAAGAGGCATATCAGCTTTGTACAACGCTTAGCAAGTCATCTGATAAAGAAGGCATTCTCGGTAAGATTTCACTAGGATATATCCTTGAAGGTAACTATGATCTTGGTTTAGAACGGCTTTCTGAGATTTCTGACGAGAGTTACAAAACATACTTTGCAAAACAGATTATAAAATACCTGATATCAATAAAGAAAGGAAATCTAGTAGATCGATATATCGATCTTGTAAAGGATGATATCAAAAAAATGGAGCTCCTTCTCTTTGCCGGGGATCTTCTGTGTAAATCTGGTTCCCTAGAAACATGTAAAAGATACTTTAATAAAGCGCTAGATATGCTTAAAGCAGTATATCCAGATAAGCTTCCAGATATTCTAGAAACGATATTGGATAAGCCAATAAGATGGGGATTAAGTCACGAGATATCTAAAATCATAGATTCCCTCTACGATAGTAGGAACAGAGTAGCAGCAAAATCGGTACTAGCTAGAAAATTATCTGAAGCTAAAAAAATCGAAGAGGCAGCTATGATTGCCTCCGATGTTCTAGAAGAAATAAAAGGTATTGATGAATTTCACAGAAGGGATATTTCTCTTTGGAATATTGCAAAAACTTTTATTCTTATAGGAGACTTAGAGAAAGCGCAAAATGCTGCGAATAGAATAAGAAATAAAGATCTTCAGGATGACATTCTCTATTGGATTCTTATGGAAAATCTAAAGAATAATACTAATTCCGAACTACTTTCAAACATTATAAATAGAATTAATAACGAAATACTTCGAAAAGTGGCCTATTTGGAATCTGCAATACAGATACCAATGTTTGCTAGCGATGAAAAACTAAATAACGAAATTCGTGAAATTATTTCCTTGATAAATACGCCAGAGAAAATACCGCCAAATATGGTTAAACGGATTCTAAAAGTGATGCTTAAAGCAGATTATATGGCGGAAATTGACATCTTACTAAGTAAAATAAAGAATCCAATAGAGCAAGCAGAGCTAACTATGGATATAATTGATGAGTATCTTCTTAAGAATGAGATTAGTCCTAGTGTTTATTTCGGAAGAAAAATAAAAGACATTGAATATGCTTCACGTGCAATGCTATCAATAATTGAACATTTACTAAAGAGGAACAATATCGGTGAGGCGATTTTGCTTACAATTAATCAGATTCCAGATGTATCTATTAAAGGTGCTGCTTTTCATGCTATTGTTGAACATTATATAGCATCTGGAAATCTAGAAAAAGCGTTACAGATCGTAAATAAAATAAAGCATCCATTCCTTAAAATTTCTGCACAACTAGCAGTTAGCGAACACTTTATTAATAAAAGAGAAATTGAAAATGCAAACAAATTAATCTCAGATGCTATTAACTTAGCGCAAGAGCTGGAAGAAGAACTTAAATATGAGCTTTTAAGGAGGATAATAATACTAAAGCTCAAAAATAATCTTAAAATTAACTTGGATGATCTTATTGCTAAACTTAGCTCATTTTTCCTTAAGACAAAACTCGCAATTGTTTATATTCGGTTCTGCAAGGATGATGAAAAAGCTTCTGTAATAGATAGAATCCTTGAGTTCATTCAACAAATACGAAAAGAAAAAGATAAAGCGATACTATTAACAGAAACCGCGCTGGCAGCTCTCGGAAGATCTTCGGAAATTTTATAATACCTCTTGACCCCAATTATTAGTACACTGGTAGCATAGAAAAATTTCAAAGTAAAGTTTAAAAATAAATAGCAACAAATGCATTTTACCGGTGCTATCATATAGCATCAACGGGACATGGGGCAATCCCAGAGCAAAGGTAACTGGGCACGACGGCGGATGGTGGATGGCTTGGCTCGGGACGCCGAAGAAGGGCGTGGCAAGCTGCGATAAGCCCCGGTGAGGCGCATGCAGCCGTAGAACCGGGGATTCCCGAATGGGACTTCCTACCTGGGCCTAACAAGCCCAGGTGCTCCGAAAGGAGCGGGAACCCCCCGAAGTGAAACATCTCAGTAGGGGGAGGAAAAGAAACCAAATGGGATGCCGGAAGTAGGGGCGACCGAAACCGGCATAGCCCAAACCGAATCAGGCGGAGTAATCCGCCTGAGATGTGGTGTTGTAGGGCACTCCCATTATATGGTCCTAATCAACGAAGCCGAATTACCTGGAATGGTAAGCCGTAGAGGGTGATAGCCCCGTAGGCGTAGTTGATTAGGACTATGGGAGTGTCCCTGAGTAGGGTGCGTTGGATTTCGCGCCTGAAGCAGGGGGCCACCAGCCTCCAAGGCTAAATACGTCCCGAGACCGATAGCGCAATAGTAGGGTGACCGAACGCTGAAAAGAACCCCGGGAGGGGGGTTAAAAGAGCCTGAAACCATCCGCTTAAAGAACACGCGGCTCGGAAGGTCGAAGCCCCTCGAAGGAAATCCCGGCGACGGGAGAGTACGAGAGAGGCTGATCAGAGTCGCGTGATACGTTTTGAACCACGGCCCGGGGAGTTGTCCTCTGCGGCGAGTTTAAGCCTTTAAGGCGTAGGCGTAGCGAAAGCGACGGCCCGTAGCCGGTCTTGCCGGTGATGGGCGGGGTCTTAAGAGGGCCCGTAGCCGCAGGGGACAGACCAGAAACCGAGCGATCTAGGCCTGGCCAGGGTGAAGCTCAGCGTATGCTGAGTGGAGGCCCGAAGGGGTTCTGGGGTACAGACCGTTCCCATGAGCTGGGCCTAGGGGCGAAAGACCAATCTAGCTCGGTGATAGCTGGTTCCCGCCGAAGTGGCGCCTCAGGCCAGCCTCACCGGAGGAAGATACCGCGGTAGAGTTACAGATGGGAGATAGGCCGTCTCTGCGACGGTTTCTATCTCCTGTCTGACTCCGAATGCGGTATCTCCGTAGATGGTGGGAGACGGGTCTCGGGGGGTAAGCTCCCGAACCGAGACGGGGCCAACCGAGACCGCGGTTAAGGCCCCAAAGCCCCGCCTTAGTGTTAATGCTGAAGGGAGTCTCGCAGCGAAGACAGCGGGGAGGTAGGCTTAGAAGCAGCCATCCTCTAAGGAGTGCGTAAAAGCTCACCCGTCGAGCTGCGAGGCCCCGAAGATGGACGGGGCTCAAGGCGGGCGCCGATACCGCGGGGCATTCCGAAAGGAATGATCCGGTAGGCGGGCGTTCCCGTGGGGAGAAAGCCGGGTTGAGAGATCCGGTGAACCCGCGGGAAATGAGAATCCCGGGGGGAGTAGCAGCAAAGTCGGGTGAGAATCCCGACCGCCGGAGGGGCCAGGGTTCCCCGGCACTGATCGTCAGCCGGGGGTTAGCCGGTCCTAAGGCTAGTCCTAACTGGAACTAGCCGAAAGGGAATCCGGTTAATATTCCGGAGCCGCGTGGGTAGGTTTGCGGCAACGCAGGTCCCGCTTCTGACGGCTTGGGGTAGGGGATCTGGAGCCGTCGCTCCAGCTAACTGGCCGAAACCCGCTGAGAACCGTAATGGTGAGAAGCGGGTGAAAGGCAGGAATGGCCGCCCGTTTTAGGGTGGTATCCCTGATCCCCAGGTCCCCTGAAAAGGGAGCGGGAAAATCCGATCCCACGCGTCCGTACCGAGAACCGGGACAGGTGCCCCTGGGTGAGTAGCCCAAGGCGTGTCGGGTTATGGAGGGCTAGGGAACTCGGAACCAATAGCCCCGTAACTTCGGGAGAAGGGGTGCCTGCGGGTGTGTAGCCCGCAGGTCGCAGTGACAAGGGGGTCCCGACTGTTTAATAAAAACATAGCGGGCCGCTAGGCCGTAAGGCTGAGTACGGCTCGTGAATCCTGACCCAGTGGGGGTCGGCGAACCCCGGGTCCAACCGGGCTAAGCCCCCCTAAACGGCGGGAGTAACTGTGACTCTCTTAAGGTAGCCAAATGCCTTGCCGGGTAAGTTCCGGCGTGCATGAACGGACCAACGA
>Ga0164318_10002677_pt1 | contig 16622 bp, 17 predicted proteins | sample GuaBasSedimGuay9_FD_113734 | JGI IMG/M metagenome (GOLD analysis project Ga0164318, IMG submission 113734) | Subseafloor sediment microbial communities from Guaymas Basin, Gulf of California, Mexico - Guay9, Core 4571-4, 0-3 cm | ecosystem: Environmental > Aquatic > Marine > Hydrothermal vents...
CATAGTGCGTTGGATGAACATCTCTTACTTCAAATCCAGCTCTCTCTTTTACAAGTCCACCTTCACCAAGTGCAGAAAGTCTTCTTTTGTGTGTTATTTCACTAAGAGGATTTGTTTGGTCCATAAATTGTGAAAGCTGTCCACTTGAAAAAAATTCCATAATAGTACTTGTTATCATTTTTGAATTAATCAAGTCATGAGGCATAAGCTCTTCAGTTCCACCACTAAGTCCAGTAAACTTATCTCTAATAGCTTTTTGCATTTTAATCAAACCAGTATGTAATTCATTTGATAAAAGTTCACCAATTGATCTAATACGACGATTTCCTAAGTGATCTCTATCATCGATTTTACCTTTACCATTTTTTACATTTATCAAGTATTTAACAGTATTGATAATATCTTCACTTGTCATTACAGTTACAAATTCGCGAACATTAAGACCAAGTTTATGGTTCATCTTCATACGACCAACTTTTGTTAAGTCATATCTTTCAGAATTAAAGAAAAGATCGTTAAAAAATGATTTTGCTGCCTCTTTTGTAACAGGTTCACCAGGTCTCATTACTTTATATATTCTAATAGTCGCTAAATCATTCTCATCCTCTATACCTTCTGTTTGGCGAAGAAGCTTCAAAGTTTCATTATCAGCAATAAATGCATTGATAATCGCATCATCAACACCAGGTGCCAAATCATTTGCTATATCAATTACTTCACAACCTTGTTCTATAATTTTCACTAATTTTGCTTCATCTAGTTGCGTTAAAGTATCAAATAACACTTCTCCACTTTCGTTATCGATGATTGGTGAGGATAAAAACCTATTTACTAATGTTTCAGTAGGATATTCAATATATTTAATACCATCTTCAACTAATTTTTCTGCTTTTTTCTTAGTAAGTCTCTTGCCTGTTGCAAGTAATAAGTTTCCATTTTCATCTTTAAGATCAAAATCTACTCTACCTACAAAGTTCTCAGGCTCAAAATTCATCAAAAATTTATTATCTTTAATTTTTATATTTAAAACTGGATAAAATAGTTTTAAAATATCTTGTTTAGAGTAACCTAATGCTCTAAAAAGTATTGTAATTGGTACTTTTCTTCTTTTATTAATTCTTACAAAAAGTGTATCTTTTGCATCATATTCAAAGTACAACCAGCTTCCGCGATCTGGAATAATTTGAGCTGTATATATAAGTTTATTTACTACAGTTGCGCTCTCTTGTTGTTTAAAAATAACACCAGGGCTACGATGTAGCTGATTTACGACTACTCTTTCAACACCATTAATAACAAAAGAAGTTCTATCCGTCATTAAAGGAATTTCACGTATAAATATTGCTTGTTCTTTTATATCTTTAACACCGGCTTTTTCACCAGTTTTTTCATTTTTATCCCATAATATAAGACGAATATTCATCTTAAGGTTAACTGAATAAGTCAATCCTCTGTCCATGCATTCACGAACATTATATTTAGGTTTTCCTATCTCTGCACCAATATACTCTAAAGAGAGTCTATTTTGTGGGTCATGAATAGGGAATATTGATTTAAAAACTTTTTCAATACCACTCTCTTCTGTTGGATTAGCAACATTTAAAAAGTAATCATAACTTTTTTGTTGTAATTGAAGAAGATTTGGTACGTCAATTTTTCTTGGTACTTTGGAAAAATCTACTCTTAAGCGATTTCCAGATTTAAGGCTGTTTAACATGAGTCTACCTTACGAGGTTGTTTAAAAGGAAAGTTTGTTTGCTATCACGGTTGATAGCTTTTTTCACAACTATTTTATTGTTTATTATTTCAAAGGGGAGAATAAACTCCCCTAAATTATGAGTTTTAAAACTACTTAAGTTCAGCTTTAGCGCCAGCTTCTTCAATTTTCTTAAGAACTTCAGCAGCATCTTCTTTAGATACGCCTTCTTTAAGAACTGTTGGAACACCTTCAACTGCTTCTTTTGCTTCTTTAAGTCCAAGACCTGTAATAGCACGAACAGCTTTAATAGCGTTAATTTTCTTAGCACCAGCATCAACTAATACTACGTCAAATTCAGTTTTTTCTTCAGCTGCAGCACCAGCATCACCAGCACCACCAGCCATCATAACTGGAGCAGCAGATACGCCAAACTTCTCTTCAAATTCTTTTACTAATTCACTTAATTCAAGTACTGTTAAACCTGAAATATATTCTAATACATCATCTTTTTTAATTGCCATCTTTTATCCTTATTCTTCTTTTAAAGAAAATAAATTCCTTTAAAATTCATGTCATCTAAAGCTAAGGCTAATGCCTTGAAAATCACTCTACATGTAGAGGTTTTCTGCTTACCTAATTTTAGTATCTGTTTTCCTTACATGTAAAGGAAATTATGCAGATTCTTCTTCTTTTTTCGCTCTAAGAGCATCAAGACCGATTGTAAAGTTTGTAACTGGAGCCATCCAAGTTTGAAGTAACATTCCAATAAGCTCATCACGAGATGGCATTTTAGAAAGAGCTTCAACTTTAGCTGCATCAGCAACTTCACCATCAAGATATGCTGTTTTAATTACAAATTTCTCAGAGTTTTCAGCAAATTTTGCTACAACTTTAGTAACATCTAACTGATCTTCACCCCAAACAAAAATATTAGTGTTTGTAAGCTCTAAACCATCAATGTCTGCATTTTTCATAGCTATTGATGCTAAAGTATTTTTAATAACTCTAACTGTAACATTTGCTTCTTTAGCAGCAATTCTAAGCTCTTCAAGTTCAGGTACGCTAAGTCCACTAAAATCACAAACAACAATTCCGTCGGAAGTTTTAAACTCTTCTGTTAAAGAGCTAACTATTTCAACTTTTTTATTTCTTGTCAATTTTTTCTCCTTTCCGACCGGTGATCTCAAGCAGAGCCGAGGAAAATCCTCGAATTAAGCCCTAAGACCTCGACTATCTCCAATCAAGATTTTTTACTTTTAATTCTTCTTTAGCTCGAACAAGTCCGAGCTAAATATATTTTATTATTTTAAGTCAATTAACTCTTGATTATCCATATCTACAGATGGACTCATAGTTAATGATAGCGAAGCAGTTTTAATATACTTACCTTTTGATGAAGACGGCTTTTGCTTATTAATAGCTCTCATAAATGTATTAAAGTTATCAGTTAAACTATCAATATCAAAGCTTGCTTTACCGATTCCAGCATGAACATTTCCTTGCTTATCTACACGGAAATTTACTTGACCACCTTTTGAGTTTTCAACTGCTTTTGTAACATCCATAGTTACTGTACCAGTTTTAGGATTAGGCATGATACCTTTTGGTCCAAGTATTCTTCCTACTTTACCAACTAGGCCCATCATATTTGGTGTTGCAATTAAAACATCAAAGTCAATTTTACCAGCTTGAATATCTGCAATTAGTTCTTCTGCACCAACAATGTCGGCACCTGCTGCTTTTGCTTCATCTGCTTTTATGTCTTTTGCTACAACTGCAACTCTTACAGTTTTACCAGTTCCAGCAGGAAGTACTACAGAACCACGAACCATTTGATCAGCATGTCTAGGATCTACATTAAGTTTTAATGCAATTTCTAGAGTTTCATCAAACTTTGCTGAAGCTAAACTTTTTACAGTTGCTAAAGCCTCTTCTGCTGAATATTTCTTTTCAGCATCAACCTTTTTCAGTAATTCCTGAAATCTTTTTGTTATTTTTGCCATTATTATCTCCACGCAATTTTGCTTCCGCTTATTACCCTAAGCGGTTAAGGGAAAAATTAATCTACTATTTCTACGCCCATACTTCTTGCTGAACCAGCTATAATTTTAGCTGCTTGCTCAGTGTCGTTAGTATTTAAATCAACTATTTTTTGCTGAACAATATCCAAAACCTGAGCTTTAGTTAATGAACCAACTTTATTTTTAATTGGATTATCAGTACCTTTTTTAATACCAGCTGCTTTTTTGATTAAATCTGAAGCTGGTGGTTGTTTAGTAATAAATGTAAAACTTCTATCTGCATAAACTGTAATTATAACAGGAATATTAAATCCCATCATATCTTTTGTTTTTTCATTAAATGCTTTACAAAATTCCATAATATTTACACCTTTTTGTCCTAGTGCTGGACCAACTGGTGGTGATGGATTTGCTTTACCGGCAGCAATTTGTAATTTAATTTCGCCAGTTATCTTCTTAGCCATTTTATAATGTCCTTTTCATTTGATTTCTTTGTTAACTTGAACAAGTTCAAGTCAATGTTAGTTAAACAATTTTTTCAACTTGTGAATAAAGTATTTCTACTGGTGTACTTCTTCCAAAAATTAAAACATTAAGTCTTAGTTTTCCATGTTCCATGTCATACTCTTCAACTGCACCTGTAAAGTTAGCAAACGGACCTTCTATAATCCGTACACTCTCTCCATCTTCAAAGAATATCTTTGGTTTTGGTGCACCTTTTTTCTCTGCTTTTTCTAAAATAACTTGAATATCTTTATCAGTCAATGGAGTAGGCTTTTTAGACTCCCCAATAAAACGACCAACCTTAGGCAATGATTGAATCATATGCCAAAGTCTTGTATCTAAATCAAGATGCGCAAATGCATACCCTGGATATAAACTTCTTTCAGTTATTTTCTTCTGACCATTTTTAACTTCAATCACATCTTCCGTTGGAACGATAATCGCTTTAAGTTTATCTTCAATTGAGTTGTTAACAACAATCTCTTCAATTGCTCTTTTTACTGCTTGTTCACTTCCAGCATATGTCTGAATTGCATACCATTTGTGTTCCATATGAAACTCCCTATATCAATGAAGATAAAGAATATGACATAATCACATCAATTAACGCAAGGAATAATGATACAACAGTAACAACAACAAAAACAGATATAAAAGCGTTTCTAATCTGCTCTTTAATTGGGAAAATAACTTTAGATAATTCAGCTTTTGAATGGTTATAATAAGTTATCAATTTTTCCATGTATTTACCTTAATTTCCTCTTTTTAAGAAGCATGCTCCTCAAAAATATATACTTTAATAAAGTCACGACACTTTGTCAATAACTTTTATAGTGGCAGGGCAGGAGGGACTCGAACCCCCAGCACCTGGGTTTGGAACCCAGTGCTCTACCATTGGAGCTACTACCCTAATTATATTATTTCCCTCTTGCGAGGGAGATAATTAACTTTTCAGTTTTACTTCTTTGTGAAGTGTATGTTTTTTTAATCTTGGACAATACTTATTAGCTTCAAACTTTTCAGTATTTGTCTTTGAATTTTTTGTAGTAGTATAGTTTATATCACCACATTCAGTACACTTTAGTCCTATTTTAATTGTCATTTAAATTGCCTTAATAAAATAGGAAAGACTTAACTTCCCCATTTTTGTTTTAATTATTTTTCGATTGATGCAACAACACCAGCACCGACAGTTCTACCACCCTCACGGATTGCAAATCTAGTACCATCTTCCATAGCGATAGGAGCTATAAGCTCTACGTTAATCTTAACATTATCACCAGGCATAACCATCTCAGTTCCCTCAGGAAGTGTGATTGAACCTGTAACATCTGTTGTACTAAAGTAAAATTGTGGTCTATAGTTATTAAAGAAAGGAGTATGTCTACCACCCTCATCTTTGCTTAATACATAAATTTCAGCTGTAAATACTGTATGAGGAGTGATTGAGCCTGGCTTACAAAGAACCATACCTCTTTCAACTTCTTCTTTTTTAGTTCCTCTTAAAAGAACACCACAGTTGTCACCAGCTTCACCTTGATCCATTTCTTTACGAAACATTTCAACACCAGTTACTGTAGTAGTTTGAGTATCTTTGATACCTACGATTTCAATAGTTTCACCAACTTTAACAATTCCTCTATCAATTCTACCTGTTACAACTGTACCACGGCCTGAAATTGAGAAAACATCTTCAACTGGCATTAAGAAATCTTTATCAGTTTCTCTAACTGGCTCTGGAATATAAGAATCTACAGCATCCATAAGTTCCATAATTTTCTCTCCCCACTCACCAACAGTACCAGCTTTAGCTTCTTCAAGAGCTTTAAGAGCTGATCCAGCTACGATAGGAATATCATCACCTGGGAAGTCATACTCAGAAAGTAACTCTCTGATTTCCATTTCTACTAATTCTAATAGTTCTTCATCATCAACCATATCTGCTTTGTTCATGAAAACAACGATAAATGGAACACCAACTTGGCGAGATAAAAGAATATGCTCTCTAGTTTGAGGCATAGGACCATCAGCTGCAGAAACAACTAAGATAGCACCATCCATTTGAGCAGCACCTGTAATCATATTTTTAACATAATCCGCGTGACCTGGGCAATCTACATGTGCATAGTGACGTTTTTCTGTTTCATATTCGATATGTGAAGTAGCGATAGTAATACCACGCTCTCTTTCTTCAGGAGCATTATCAATACCATCAAAATCTTTAAATTCACAAAGACCTTTACTTGCTAGTACTGCAGAAATTGCTGCTGTAAGTGTTGTTTTACCATGATCAACGTGACCGATAGTACCTATGTTAACATGAGGTTTCGTTCTACTGAATTTTTCCTTAGCCATATTTTCCTCCGAATGAGTTTTTAATTTTTTTATTTTAATTTAGTTCAAAGTCTTTTATTTAGACCACATTATGGAGCTCATAGAGGGACTTGAACCCTCGACCTCTTCCTTACCAAGGAAGTGCTCTACCTCTGAGCCATATGAGCATATTGCATATAAATACAAAAGCACATCATAGCGACAAATATATAACAGGTGATTTATTAGGTAAATAGATGAGTCTACTGAACTTATTTCTGTAGTATATGTAAGCAGAAAAAATTCAACAGCTCCCAGCTAAATAAAATCTTGGAGCGGGAGACGAGATTCGAACTCGCGACAACCTGCTTGGAAGGCAGGAACTCTAGCCACTGAGTTACTCCCGCATACAATTAAATGGTGGTGAGAGAAGGATTCGAACCTTCGAAGGTAAAAACCAGCAGATTTACAGTCTGCCCTCTTTGGCCGCTTGAGTATCTCACCCTATTTCATTTAATGTTACCAATTTTATCCTGGTCAAACACTGTTACATGTACAAACAAAATGGAGCTGGTGAGAGGACTTGAACCACCGACCTGCTGCTTACAAGGCAGCTGCTCTACCAACTGAGCTACACCAGCATCTTGATTGTGAGGTGAAATTATATCTCAAAAGAGCTTTAATGTCAATACTTTTTTCAAGATTTTTTGTTACAATAGAAAAAAAACTATATAAAAAGGTATAAAAATGAAAATTCTTTTCTCCCCAAGTGAAGCAAAGTCCGATTTTACAGACTCTTTGGCCATCAATGAAAAATCCTTATATTTTACAAATAAATTTGAAGAAAGATTGCTTATTATAAATAAATTTTTAAAATTTTTAAATACTTCAACTATTGATAAGCTACAAAAAGCATTTGGAATTAAAGACGAAAAAGAATGCATTAGACTCAAAGAGATTAATCTACTTACAACCTCTACATGCAAAGCTATACAAAGATACACTGGCGTAGCCTATCAATATTTAAGTTTTGCTACTTTACACGAAAATGAACAAAAGTGGCTGTGCAAAAATTGTATAATTTTTTCAAATCTTTTTGGTCCAATTTTAGGTGGTGATGAAATTCCATATTATAAATTTAAACAATCAGAAACAATAGATGGGTTTAAACTTGAAGTGTTTTACAAAGAAAAATTTTCATCTGAAATTGACGGTTATATAAGTAATGATTTAATCATAGATTTAAGAGCTGGATTCTATGAAAAATTTTATAAAATCAATACACCTCATATAACTATGAAATTTATGAAAAATGGTAAAGTTGTAAGTCATTGGGATAAATCATACAGAGGTAAAGTTTTAAGAAAACTAGCACAAATCAAACCAAACAGTATTGAAGAATTTGAAAATATAAATTTTGAAGGTTTACATGTAGAAGAAATTTTAATTAAAAAATTAAAAAGAGAGTATATTTTTAAAATTGATTAAGTAAGGGATTTCTCCCTTACTTTGAATCTATTACTTCTTATCTAAAGCTCTAACACCTATATTCCCATATCTATGGTAGCTGTGAGATATACTTTGCTCTTCAAAGTAGTGAAGAAGCTCCAATCTACCTTCCATCATAGGATTTGTTCTTATAATATATAGAGCTGTTTTAGCAGCTTCTTTATATACAAAATCACTAACTCTAGAGGCATCAGCATAGATTACTCTAACTACTTTAGAAAAGCATTTTACAAACTCTTTTTCATTTTCTCTGACTATAGTATCACCTACTTTAAGAAGCATATCTTTGTTTTCATAAAGAAATGAAGCGACGCTATTTTCACAATCAGCTTCTATGCTTACATGTAAAGCTATTCCACTTACTTTTGCAGCTAAAACTCTACTAATAACATCAAATAAAGAATCATCTTTAGTAACACGAAGAGCTACTTTTCCAAGAGGAAGATAACGGAAAATATTATCTTCTCCACGAAGTTTAAAGTAATCATGCTCTACATCAAACTCCTCAGCAAAGTTTTTCAAATAACTCTGAAGTGCAACATCTAATTTATCAAAATCTTTTTTAAATGATTTATGAACTCCAGCAGAAACACTTTTGCCCCAGCCTTTAACCACATCAACAAGTGGATGAAAGTAAGTTTTATCAACTTTTGGACTTGAAACTTCTTTAAAATCCATAAACTGAGTTACATAACCATATGCTCCAGCTTTTCTTCCTGCTCCAATTGCAGACTTACCCATACCGCCAAATGGCTGACGAAGTACAATTGCACCTGTCGTTCCACGATTAATATAAAGGTTACCAGCTTTAAGATTTTCTCTCCAATAGTCAGTTTCTCTAGCATCTAATGACTCGATACCTGAAGTAAGACCATATCCAGTTTTATTTACAATATCAATTGCATGCTTCAAGTCTTTTGCACACATCACAGAAAGTACTGGTCCAAATAGCTCATTCATATGACAAAAATTTCCATCTTGAACTCCCCATTTAATTGCAGGTTTCATCATGTATTCGTTGTCCTCAGCATAGCTTGGTTTTAATAACCACTCTTCTCCATTTTCTAAAGTTTCTACAGCTTTTTTCAAATTGCCTTCTACTTTATTAGCAAGAGTACCAATTCTACTCACATAGTCCCAAACTGAACCTACTTCCATACTTTGTGCTGCATCTTTTAAAGCAGATTTGAAATTTTCATCGTTATATACTTCTTCTTCAAGAACTAAAAGAGAAGTTGCTGAACATTTTTGCCCACTATTGTGGAATGCTGAAGCAACGACATTTTTAATAGCCTGTTCACGGTCAGCCATAGCGGTAACGATAGTTGCATCTTTTCCACCAGTTTCAGCTGCCAATAAAAGACTTGGACGAGCTTTTAACATACCATATGCCGTATCTTCTCCACCAGTTAAAATAACAAAATCAACTTTTGGATTTTCTATTAAGTTTTTACCCGCTAAACTTCCTGGAGCTGCAACAAACTGAAGTATATTTTTACTAATTCCAGCATCCCAATAACATTTACATAACTCATAAGCACAAAGGGCAGCAACTGATGCAGGTTTCATTATAACTGTATTACCCGCTGCAAGAGCTGCAGATAAACCGCCAACAGGAATAGCAACAGGGAAATTCCAAGGAGGAGTTATAACACCTACACCTTTGCCTTTAAACTCTAAGTTTTCAAATTTATTAAAATAATCAGTACTATGTCCATAGAACTCTAAAAAGTCAATTGCTTCACTAACTTCAACATCAGTTTCAGTGATAATCTTGCCAACTTCAGCAGAAGCCACACCAATCAAATCTAACCTCTTTTTTCTCATTTCATTTGCAACTTTACAAAGCATCTCATGACGATACTCAGTACTTGCACTTCTCCAACCATCTGGATCAGCTGCTGCAACATCTACTGCTTTTTGTAAATCTTGGGCAGTTGGAATTGCATACTTACCACAAATCACATTATCTTTTAGTTGAGATTTATCTGCAACATCTTTTATTTTTCGCTCACCTATTAAATCTTCACCAGCAACCACAACAGGAGCAATTTCTAACTCATCTCCAGCTTTTTTCATCCACTTAGTACGGATATCTTTTGCCCATTGTTTGTTTGGAGGTAAAATAAAGTCAGTATCAGGCTCACCATGGAACTCTTTAGTGTAAAAACTTCCACCTTTATAATCATCCCAATTTTCAGTAAGTCTATCTTGCTGTCTTTTTGCACCAATAAAAATATGTTTTTTGTTTTCAAATGAAGCTATAAATTGCTCTTTTAACATATTCCAATCTGCACTATTAGCTTCTAATCCAAATGAATAACGAATAAAGTTTTCTTTTCCAGTATTTTCATCAAATCTTCTTACAAGATATGCAATTGCATTTGTAAACTGTTCTTTCTTTGCAGCAGGACCATAAAGGATAACTTCACCACTAATTTCCTTGATAGAAACTCTAGCTGATTCGCTCATGCCTTCTAGCATTTCCATTGAAAAATAATCCATAACACCATTTTCTTTTGCAGTTTCATAACCATAAGCTAACTCAAACAAGTTGTGAGAAGCAACACCTAGATTTACAAAAGGTGCATTTTCAGATTTAAGTGCATACTCTAACATCACTTTATAGTTACTATCAGTATCTAGCTTTTTAGTGTAAGGACAAGTTTCCCAGTGCTTGAGACCAGCTTCAGTCTCTTCCATCTCCATGTTCGCACCCTTAACAAGACGAATCTTGATTGGAGCTCCACCATTTTCAACTCGCTCTTTTGCCCAGTCAGTAAGTTTAACTTGCCATAAGTGAGAATCAGATAAATATGCTTGAAGAACAATGCCCGCTTTAAAATCTTTAAACTCAGGATTACTAAGTACTCTTTTAAATGTCTCAACGGTCAAAGAAAGATCTCTATATTCTTCCATATCTAAGTTAATGAACTTATTTTCTTGTTCACCTTTAGCATTTGTATAAGAATATTTTTTTGCTTGTGCAAATATCTTTGATAATCTTTCAACAAACTCATCTACTGTATTTTCATATGAAACTGGGTTGATTTGTGAAAATAGAGTTGAGATTTTGATAGACATATAGTCTATATTTGGATTTGTAAGTATATTCATATACTTTTCTATTCTCTCTTGCGCCTCTTCATCACCAAGGACAATTTCACCAATCATATTAAGGTTTACTCTTGTTCCTTCAGCTTTTCTTTTTTGGAGGTGTTTATTTAAAAGGTCGTCTTCACCTTTAAGAACAACGGTATCAGTATCATCTCTTACACTCTTTATAAATAAAGGAACAGAAATATCTGGAAGATAAATACCCACATTTCTAAATAAGAAAATTAAAAATTTCTCAGGGGTTGAAAAAAATGTTGCCATACCATATTTATTAAATATATAATCTACTTGGTCTGCAACTCTAGCACTATTTTTTGTTCTAAAACTTTGATCCATTAAATCAATGAGAAGTATTTTATCCATAGGACGAGCAAACATTTTTTTCATTTTCTTGTGAAAATTTCTTTCAAAATTACTGATTTTATCAGCTGCTCTTAACTGCCACTTTTCTGCCAAATCAATAGCTCGATTCATTACCAATTCACTATTTCCCATTTCACATTCCTTAGTTGGATTTATAATTTTAATTTGGTACTACTTTTTATAGTACTAAATTAAAATTATAAATAAATAATATAGTTTTTTACCTAAATTATAAATAAAAATTTTAATATAATAATTTTGATTTTTGTCTACATGTAGAGTTTTTACTCTACATGTAAAATTTAATGTAGTACTTTACTTAAAAACTGTTGTGTTCTCTCTTTTTGTGGATTTTCTATAACTTGCTGTGGCGTACCTATCTCTTCTATGATACCTTCATGAAAAAATGCTACTTTATCTGACACTTCTTTTGCAAATGATATCTCATGCGTAACACAAATCATAGTCATACCATCATCTCTTAAGAGTCTTAAAGTATCTAGTACTTCCCCTACAAGCTCAGGGTCTAGTGCAGATGTCACTTCATCAAAAAGCATATAAGAAGGCTCCATTGCGAGTGCTCTTGCGATTGCTAGACGTTGTTGTTGTCCACCTGACATCCTTGTTGGATATTCATCAAATTTATCTCCAAGCCCTACATGCTCTAACTCTTTTTGAGCTATTTCAAATGCTTCTTTTTTACTAAATCCTTTTACAATTTCAGGTGCAAGGGCTGTATTTTCTAAAACAGTTAAGTGTGGAAAAGAGTTCCATTGCTGAAATACCATACCCAGTTTTTCTCTTAATTTATCTTTATTGGTTTTTTTATTATGAACATCTATATCATCCACGATAATTTTTCCACTATTGATAGGTTCTATTGCATTAATACAATACAAAAGTGTTGATTTTCCACTTCCACTTCCTCCAATAACACTAACCACTTCACCTTTTTTTACATCTAAATCTATTCCTTTTAGTACTTCTAAATCTCCAAACGATTTGTGAACGCCTCTGATTTGTATCATAGTGCCATTTTCCTTTCTACATGTTTTCCATAAAGTGATAGCGGGTAAGAGATAATAAAGTAAAATAATCCTACGCCTAAAAGTATCATTAGTGGTTGTTGTGTTCTTGATATTAATTGCTCAGAAGTTCTAAGAAGTTCCATATAACCGATGACTGAAACAAGTGCAGAGTCTTTTATAACGCTCAGAGCCACTCCTAGCCAAGATGTGAACACTGCTCTCATACCTATAGGCAACCTTATGTATCTTACCGTTTGCCAATAAGTCATACCAAGTGACCGAGCAGCAGTTCTCATAGATGGTTGAACACTTTCAAACCCACCACGAAACACTTCGCTCATAAATGCCATCGTATACAAAGATAGTATGATTGAGCCTGCTACAAATGGATCAAGTGGATACCCCATAGCACCTATGTATGTACTAAAAAGTATCAGCTGAATAATAAGTGGTACGCTTCTTAAGACATCTAAAATTAGCCCTAAAAGAATATTAAGAGATTTACTTGCTTCCGCTCTTAAAAAACCTACCATAAGTCCTAAGATAGTCCCTATTACAATAGCAACTATCGAAATATACACTGTATTTAAAATTCCTGTTAGGATAAATCCTGAATCATGCCAAGACAAAGGTGTAAAGAGATTCATTATATATCTCCTTTAAAAATTCTTTGTGAAATCATATCAGCTGAGAATAATACAAATTTTGTGATGACAAAATACATGGCTGCTGCTACCAGAAAAAATTCTAGTGTTCTAAATGAAAGTGATTGAAGTCTCTGTGTTTCGCCTGAGAGTTCATTCATTCCAACTAAAATTCCAAGTGAGCTCATCAAAATTGACCATACAAACTGATTAGTAAGTGGATGATAGATACGCCTAAACATTTGAGGAAGTATCACATATCTATAAACTTGAAAAGTATTCATCCCAAGAGACTTTGAAGCACTATATTGGGTTTTTGGTATAGATAAAAAACCTCCTCTAAACGTCTCAGCAAGATATCCTGCATTTACAAATACAAGTGCTGAAAACACTGCAAAATAAGGACTCAAATGTATGCCAAAAGCACCTAACCCAAAATACGCCATATAGATTTGAAACAATGCTGGTGTATTTCTTGCAATCTCTATCCATGTATTTGCTATACCATAGAGAACTTTAGAATCACTCATCTTTCCTAAAGCCAACAGTATTGCAACTCCAATTCCTACAAGCATCGATAAAATAGATACATGTAAAGTAGTAAAAGCACCACTTAAAAGCTGCGGCATTGCATTTAATACTACATTCCAATGAAACTCATAATTTTCCATAAAACCTCTTTTAAGACTCTTTGACAACCCCTATAATAATAGGGGTTTACAAAAAGTTCGATTATTTGTTATCTCTTAGTGACTGCACCATATCTGGTGAAACAGGCGTTCCAAAATGTTTTACATGTAAAGCATCTAATCTTCCGTCTCTGATTTGGTGAACTAAAAATAAGTTTAAGTAGTTAATCCAAGCTAACTCACTTCTCTTTGCAATTAATCCAACTACATCATCATATTTTGGTACAAATGGTCCAGCTACAAATCCGTCAAATTGACCTGAAGCTAATTTTGTAGCAATATTTGTGTTTGTAGAGATAAGTGCATCTACTTTACCTTGGTGTAATCCTAAAAATGCATCATTCTCAGATTTAAAAGATGTATAGTTAGATCTTCCCCAACCTTTTTCGTCTGCATATTTAAAATACTCAGTCTCGTAAGTTGTACCAAGAGCTGCTCCAACTTTAACATTTTTCAAATCATCAAATGATGCCATTTTAACACCTTTTTTTGAGATAACTTGAAACTTGAAAACAAAGTATGGGTATGTAAAACCAACAGACTTAGCACGCTCAAGTGTATCTGAAGTAGAACCAACAACAACATCTGTTTTACCAGAAATAAGTGATGGAATTCTATCTCCCCATGTAAGATTTAAAACATTTGATTTAACACCTAAAACTTTTGCTAAATCTTTACAATAATCAACATCAAAACCAGCTGCTTTATTATCTTTGTCTGTATAACCCATTGGAGGGAAATCAAGAACAACACCACAATTTAATGTACCTTTTTTTATAACATCGTCAAGCTTATCTGCACTAGCTACAGAAAAAGCACCTACTGTTGCAATAGCTGCAACTACTAATGAAATCTTTTTTACTAATCTCATATATTCTCCTTTTAAATTTTATTTTTAATATTTTATCTATTTTATGACATAGGTTCAATTATATAACACCCAGCACACCACTCACCACTGTCTATTGTCTTACTAATATCGCCTCCTTTGAATGTTGATTTTAAATTTTTAAATTTCTTAACTATTTTATCAAAATTTTGGATTATTTGCGGAATTCTATTTTTTAGTTTCTTTCTAGCTATACTTGATACGTCTGAATAAAAAGCAAATATTCCATAATCTAGAGATGAACTAGTATTTTCATCTTTAATTAACATTTTACAAATTCTAATTATCTCATCTGTATACTCAACTTTTGTATTTATCACATTACTTTTTATCGAAATGATAACCCTTGAAATAGAGTCATTATTGTCTATATGCTCAAATCTTTCATCAAGTGCTATACTAAATTCACCTTGTTGAATTTTTTTCTCTTTCATATATTTTACAAAAGAGTCTTTAGTTTGAAGTGAACACCTAAGTATATCTGTAACAGTTGCATCTATAAATATTTCTGGAGCATTATTGATCAAAGCTATCTCTTGTGCTACATGTATGGTTATAATTTCTTGAGGACCATAGGACAATGTCAATCTATCGTTTGTCCAAAATAAAAAATTCTCTTTCGCTTTAATAATACCTTTTAATACGGCATCAATCACACTATCTTTAGTAGGGAATTTAGTCATGATAATTCTCTTCTACTTCTTCAATAATACCACTTTCAAAAAGTATATCTTCAATTAATCTATTTTTTGAAATTCCCAAAGCACTCGATAGATTATGTAAAGCATCATCTAATTTAGTATCAATTTTTATAGTCAATTGAGAAATTTCTCTCTTTTTGCTTTTACTCATTTGAATAACTTTTTTGATTACTAAATTATCAAACTTTTGCTTTGCCAAAATATACCTTTTTATTTAAAAGAAAGTAATACTAAAAGTAGTACTTTCTTTCTTATATAAATATAGTATAGTTTTTTTAGATAGAACTTAAAATTATATTTGATTTTGTAAAATTTTTAGTTATTTAAAATTCATTACTAAAAGTAACAAATCTAGCGAGTTAAAATCAGAGTCCTTTTATCTCTTTCTCTCATTTTTTTATATGCAGGGATATTTATTTGTTCAATTTCTTTAATATGTCGTTTTTCATCAAATCTATAAAAGCCATATCTATTAAATAAAAAAATTGGTTCTAAATCAATTCTCTTTTCCCAAGTAAGTATCTTTATACTTAAATTATCCAAAATTAAAAAAGAGTTGTTTTTATCTACATGTAGACTTAAAACCATATGATAACCACCTGAATACTTCTCTTTTACAACACTAAAGGTCATATCTTCACTTGGTATTCCCATCAAACCCAAAGTATACTTCTTGGCAATCACATAATCTTCACAATCCCCACCAGCATTTGAAAGAAACTCAAATGGTGTAGCCCAATACTCTTCTTTTCTATAATTATAAGCATCATATTTGGGAACAATAGCATTAATATAATTATTTACTTTTTCAATCTGTATTTTTTTATCTAAAGTCGAAATCTTATTTAAAAATTTCACATAATCTTTTAGAATATGTGAAATTTTCTCATCATTTTTTAACTGATTTTCAAAATATGGATTTAAATAAAATTCTTTAGACAATAAGGTTGATATGCATACTAATAAAGCAAAGAACAATCTAATCATTTAACAATTCCATTATATATTTTTAAAGCTAACATCTAATACTCCACTGATTTATGCAATATGATATAACAAACTTAATCAATAAAAGGTAAAATATGATAAACCATAATCAATTTAAAATTAAACCAACTATTTTTGTTTTATTTACATCGTTACTC
>Ga0164318_10002679_pt1 | contig 16620 bp, 18 predicted proteins | sample GuaBasSedimGuay9_FD_113734 | JGI IMG/M metagenome (GOLD analysis project Ga0164318, IMG submission 113734) | Subseafloor sediment microbial communities from Guaymas Basin, Gulf of California, Mexico - Guay9, Core 4571-4, 0-3 cm | ecosystem: Environmental > Aquatic > Marine > Hydrothermal vents...
AAGATGTTGTGAGAAGAGGAAATATTTTTTTAAACTATGAAGCACCTGGTATAAATAGAAGCGTATATGAAAATAGTAGTTTTATAAGATTAATTTTAAGTATTCTACATTTGACAAAGGAGAAAAGCTTTTATCTCCCTATACTGCATTATAAAGTAGTTAGTGAAGAAATAGAAAAACAATATGGAACTCTTGATCTTAATAACTCTATAAAGTTGTTAAGAAAAGTATATAGTGGCCGTACCAACTTCGTCTTCTTTTTATTTCAAAGAATTATACATTGTTTTTATGCAGAGAGTTGGGATCAAAAAGTGTTCTGTCCTGAAACAGGGGATATAGCTATTTCTTTCGCCAAAAAGGGAATCACTGCATATAGAACCCCAGTTCATTATTTCAACCTGTACGAGTTATTAAACTCAAAACCTTCATCTTGATTGTATAATATTTTTAAGTCCACAATTTAAACAGTTTTTATAGATCCCACATTAGTTCCATAACAGTATCTGCATAAGTTGAAGGTGTTCTAAATTCAAAAGCACCTGGTGAGCCTTCCTCGGGGATAACCATACTCCATATATCACTTCTCTCAGCAATACCATTGAAACAACCAGTTGCATTGATACAGATATATACCTTATCTCCACGGTTGATAACTGGGTGAGTAGCTGATACAGAGTTATCTGCATCGTTTAACACGAGTAAACCAAAACGAGTTCCGTCTCTATTGCTAGCGTTACCATATGCATAATTATCATCTGGGAACACGTTAACACTAAATATATCATCTTGCCCATCTGGTTCCGCGTAGTAACTCGTTGTATAGTTGAGAATAACTTTTTTATCAGTATTAGATAACTCGAGTAAGCAGTTACTTAGATCTATTTCTTCAGTCCCTGCTCTAGGTCTAACTAGAATAGCAAGTTTTGAGATATCTGAACCAGATGCAGCATAGGCTTCGACACCATAAACAGCGACACCTGTTGAAACCTCAGATAATGTACCTTGTCCTGTTGACATAGATTGACTTTCGAGTTTAACACTCGTCTGGATAATAACAGAAGCAGCGATACCCGCGACGAGCACCATAGCAATAAAAACTATCATAGCACCTATACCAATAGATGCTAACTCGTTTTTTATTGAAGAATTGCGCATTCCTCTCATTATGCATCCCATCCAAACTACCTATTGATATAAGGTATATTATGTAATTGTACAAGAGAATAACTATGTGATTTATTACCTTTATTTGCAGGTGAATATGCAGGTGAATATGCAGATAAAAAGAGAAAAAAAATAGACAGATATCGGGTTTAATGTGATAGTAAGTGTTTTAAAGCAAAAACATCTTGATGTAACACGGGTATAATGAAAATCAATGAAATCTTTTACTCGATACAAGGCGAAGGAAAATGGACTGGGTTACCTAACATATTCATACGTACAGCAGGATGCAACCTGAGATGCACCTTTTGCGATACAAAATATGCATATGAAAACGGAGTAGAGTTACAAGTAGAAGAAATAATAAACAAAATCACGCAGTATCCATGTAAACACGTTTGTATAACAGGAGGAGAACCCTTGTTACAAGAGGATATAGAGGATTTAATTGATATACTTATACAAAAATCATATGTTATTTGTGTAGAAACTAATGGAAGTATCGATATCAAAAATATATCTAATAAGTCTTTGATGGTTTCTCTTGATATAAAATGTCCTTCTTCGTATATGCATAAAAAAATGAATTTAGACAACATCAATCTACTGCGGGAAGAAGATCAGTTGAAATTTGTTATAAACGATAAAAAAGATTATAGTTATGCTAAAAAAATTGTTTCTGATTATAAACCACGATGCTCTGTTTTTTTTCAACCTGTATGGGGTGTTAACCCTCAACGTTTAGCAGAATGGATGATATGTGATGGTTTAAATGTTAGACTTGGGTTGCAACTCCATAAAATAATATGGGGTGAAAAGAGAGGAGTTTAACACTAACTTTTTTTAAAGCGATGGAAAAGATTATAACATGTTGAATATTGTTGTTTTTGTTATCACAAAGTATTTACACAATAAGTGTATTCTGAGTTGAAAAATTAAGAAGTATTTAAAATGTTGAATAAGTTTATTTATAATAATTAAAATGATAAGTGATTAATAAAGAGGTGAAATAAGAATATGCAACCAGCTAATATGGCGTATGATAGAGCTATTACAGTTTTTTCTCCAGATGGAAGATTGTTTCAGGTGGAGTATGCTCGTGAGGCTGTTAAAAGAGGAACTACTACCGTTGGTATAAAATATAAGACCGGTGTGGCTTTGATTGTTGATAAACGTATAACCTCTCGATTGGTTGAACCTAGGTCTATTGAAAAAATATTCGAAATAGATGATCATATTGGTTGTGCTACTTCTGGTCTTGTGGCAGATGCTAGGGTGTTGATTGATAGAGCTCGTTTGGATGCTCAGATTAATGAGATTACGTATAATGAGAAGATTCAGGTTAAAACACTGGTTAAACGTATTTGTGATTTTAAGCAGACGTATACTCAGTATGGTGGTGTGAGGCCTTTTGGTACGGCTTTGTTGATCGCGGGTGTTGATGATACCGGTCCACGTTTGTTTTCTACTGATCCATCTGGTGCGTTGATGGAGTACAAAGCTAGTAGTGAGGGTGCTGGTCGTAATGGTGCTATGGGTTATTTTGAGACTCATTATAAAGAGGGTCTTTCTATGGATGAGGCTATAGATATGGCTATTAAGGCTCTTTATAAGGGTACTGAGGGTAAGCTTAATCCTGATGCGACTGAGATTGGTGTTGTTGATAAAGGTTTTAAGTTTCATATTTTGTCTCATGAGAAAACAAAGGAGTATGTAGCGAAGGCGATTGGAGGAAGTTAGAATTGGTCAGCCTTGATGATGCGGTTATTGCTCGTTTGAGAAAAGGTAATGAACATTTTGAAATACTTGTGGATCCTTATGCAGCAGCGGATTTCATCGAGGGTAAAGATGTTAATATATTAGAGAGTCTTGCTGTGGATGCTGTTTTTGAGGATTCAAAGAAGGGTGAACATGCTTCGGTGGAGTCTCTTCAGAGTGTTTTTGGTACTACTGATATTTCAGAGATTGCGAAGGAGATTATTTTGAAGGGTGATATTCAGCTTACTACGGAGCAGAGGCATAAGATGCAGAGGAATAAGAGGAATAGGATTATTGAGGCTATTGTGAGGAATGCTATGGATCCGAAGACTAAGGCGCCTCATCCTCGTCAACGTATTGAACTTGCTATGGAACAGGCAGGGGTTCATATTGATCCTTTTAAACCAGTTAGTGAACAGGTTAAAACAGTTGTTGAGGCTTTGAGACCAATTATTCCTATTTCTATGGAACAGGTTAGGGTTTCTGTGAAAATACCTGCTGAGTTTATTGGTAAAGCATATGGTGTTGTTCGTAATTATGGTTCTTTAGAGAGAGAAGACTGGCAGTCTGATGGTTCTTGGATTGGTATTATTAGGATACCTGCTGGTTTGCAAACTGAGTTTTATGATAAATTAAATAGTGCAACTAAGGGTAATGTATCCACAAAGATTTTAAAGTAACTTGTATAAGGGAGTTATAGATTTTATGGGCGTAGAAAAACGTGAGATAGTTATTCCAGGTCAGTTTTTGGATGACATTAAAAGAAATAAACCTGGTCGGGGGACGTTTGTTGAAAATGGTAAAATCTATGCAGAAGTACTTGGTGTATTAAACAAGAATGCTGGGTATATTAATGTTGTACCATTGAAAGGACGTTATGATCCTGTGGAGAATGATCTTGTTATTGGTGTAGTTTTAGAGGCTATGTCTTCTAGCTGGTTGGTTGATATAAATGCTGCTTATCCTGCTTTTTTACATGTGAATGAGGTACCATGGGATATAGAGTTTGGTGAAACTGAGAAATATTTGAACCATGGGGATACTATTATGGCAAAGGTTTTACAGGTGGATATGGAAAAGAGAGTGCAACTCACGCTTAATGACCGTAACTTATATAAAATCAAAGGTGGTCATCTGATAGAAGTTGAACCGTCTAGGGTACCTAGGGTTATTGGTAAAAAAGGTTCGATGATATCGTTACTTAAGAAGTATACTAGATGCCGTATCTTTGTTGGTCAGAATGGAAGGATATGGGTTGATGGAAACGATGAAGGTGTAGAAAAAGTGATATATGTGATTAAAATGATAGAACGAGAGGCTTTATCATATGGTTTAACAAACCGGGTTGAGGTTTTATTGAAAAAAGATGCAAAGGATGTGCGATAAAAAATGAAATCAGATGTTAAATTGTTTGAGAATGGTAGACGACTTGATGGTAGAAAACCTGATGAGTTACGTAAGATAAAAATTGAGGTAGGTGTACTTCATAGAGCCGAGGGTTCTTGTTATCTCGAGTGGGGTAATAATAAAATCCTTGCTGCCGTGTATGGTCCTAGGGAGGCTATACCTCGGCATACACAGAATCCTTTAAGAGCTATTGTGAATGCTCGCTATAACATGGCTGCTTTTAGTGTAGATGAACGTAAACGCCCTGGGCCTGATAGACGTAGCAGGGAGATTTCCAAGGTTATATCTGAGGCTTTGGAGAATGTTATCTTGGTTGAGAAATTCCCACGTGCTACTATTGATGTAAATATTGAGGTACTTGATGCTGAGGCTGGTACACGTTGCGCTGGTCTCACTGCAGCTGCTGTAGCTCTTGTTGATGCGGGTATACCTATGCGGGATATACCTGTAGCGTGTGCTGCTGGTAAAATAGAGGATCAAGTTGTTTTAGATCTAGGTAAAGAAGAGGATAACTATGGATCAGCGGATTTACCTGTAGCGATTTCTCCACGGACTAATGAGATACTTCTTCTTCAAATGGATGGTCATTTAACTGTGGAAGAGTTTGATAAAGCACTTGATCTTGCGATTAAAGGATGTCATATTGTTTCAGAGTTTCAGAAAAAAGCGATTTTAGAAAAATACCGGCATATCCCTAAGGAGGTGGGATAATAGTATGACAGTTACACCGTTGTTGAAACGTGATTACCTTGTTAAACTTGCTCGTAATGGACGACGAGTTGATGGACGAGGTTTCGAAGAATACAGGGATATAAAGGTTGAGACTAATGTTGTTTCTAAAGCCGAGGGGTCTGCCAGGGTTAGAATCGGTAATACTCAAGTACTTGCTGGTATAAAGATGGATATTGGTGAACCATATCCTGATTCCCCTGATAGCGGGGTGATGTCTACAGCTGCTGAGCTTATACCATTAGCATCTCCAGATTTCGAAGCAGGTCCACCTGATGAGGAATCAATTGAGTTGGCAAGGGTTGTTGATCGAGGTATCCGTGAATCTGAGCTTATTGAACTTGATAAACTATGTATTGAACCTGGTGAAAAGGTTTGGGTGATTTTTATCGATATTCATATCCTTGACCATGATGGTAACTTGTTTGATGCTGCTTCTCTAGCCTCTCTTGCTGCTCTTATGACTACTCGGGTTCCAGCAGAACGTTTTGAACTAGGTGAGGACTATCCGTTGCCTCTTAAAGATCCACCTATTTCATGTACATCTGTTAAATATGATAAAGTCGTGGTGATGGATCCTTCTCTTGATGAAGAAGATATAGCTGAGGCTAGGCTTACTGTTGCTACTGACAAGAATGGTGATATACGTGCTATGCAGAAAGGTTTAAATGGTAGTTTTACTGTTGACGAGATAAAAAAAGTTATTAAAGCCTCTATTGATAACGGGAAGAAAATCCGAGAGCAATTATATAAAAGCGTAGGTAAATAAATATGGCGAAAAGGACAAAAAAAGTAGGACCAGCTGGGCGTTTCCAAGCACGTTATGGTGTAAGAGCTAGAACCCGTGTACGGAATGTTGAAATAGTACAAAGAATGAAACATCTCTGCCCTAGTTGTGGGCATCAAAAAGTAAAACGTATCAGTACAAGTATTTGGCAATGCATGAAATGTGGTACAAAATTTGCAGGTGGTGCTTATCATCCACGGACAGAATCAGGTCAAAACATTGAAAAAATGTTAAAAGGTGAAACAGGAACATTAGACATCGTAACAGAAGTAGAAAAGACTCCTGAGGAGGCGGTGGAAAACAAATAACAAAATGGGAGAAAATAAAAACATGACAGGGTATAAATGTGGTCTCTGTAAAAAAAACGTGAAATTCGATGTAAAAAACATTGGTATGCAGTGTCCATACTGTGGGAGTAAAATATTCTATAAGGAACGTCCTACGGTTGCTAAACGTATTAAATCAAAATAAAAGAAACCTTGTTTTTTTTATGAAAAAAGCTACTTTTATTTTCAACTTTGATTCCAGGGAAGATGCAAAGATTGTAGCTGAGTCTTTGAAACCTGAGATTAGGCATAAAATACCTAAAGCCTATGTTGAGGCTGAGTTTTCAGGTAAAACCTTTATTCTTTATGTAAAAGCAGAGGATATAAGTACTCTTAGAGCAGCATGTAACTCTTATTTACGTTGGGTTAACACGGTGTTGAATGTTAAAAAAATAGTTTAAACTATTTCTATTGTTTCTCTTCTACTGGGACCTATTGATACTATTGATATTGGTATCTGAAGTGTTTTTTCAATATATTTTAAATAGTTTTTTGCCTCTACTGGTAGTTTTTCTAGTGTTTTCGTTTCTGGTTTTATTTTTTTCCAGCCTTTGAATTCTTTGTATACTGGTTTGCATTTTTTAACATCCTCGATATCTGCTGGGAAGTAATCTATTTCTTCTCCATCGATTTTGTATTTTGTACAAATCTTTACTGTTTTTAAACCATTAAGTACATCTAGCTTGGTAACTGCAAGTTTGGTAACACCTGAAAGTGTACATGAATGTTTTACAACTATGAGATCTAACCATCCGCATCTACGTGGTCTACTAGTAGTTGTACCGTATTCGTGACCATGTTGTTGGAGATGTTCACCGTTTTTGTCAAAAAGCTCTGTTGGCATGGGTCCTTCTCCAACACGTGTAGTATAAGCCTTTACAACACCGATGATGTCATTTATGTGTTGTGGTCCAATACCTAACCCTATACATGCTCCACCTGCTATGGTATGAGACGAAGTAGTAAATGGATAGGTTCCAAAATCAACATCTAGCATTGTACCCTGTGCTCCTTCTAGTAGAATGTTTTTACCTTTTTTGATTTCCTTGTTTAGTTTAACATGTGTAGAGGTGATGTATTTTTTTAATTTTTTTCCATATTCTAGATATTTTTCTAAAATCTCTTTTTTTTCCAGTTTTTTATCTATATCGTATGTATCAAATATTTTTTGTTTAATAGGTAATATGAGATCAAGTTTTTTACTAAGAGTAGTCTTGTTTGTTAACTCGATCATACGTATTCCTTTTCTCGCTATTTTGTCACTATAGCATGGACCTATACCACGTTTTGTTGTACCGATTTTTTTATCACCAAGAAAGTTTTCTTCAACTCCATCAAGTATTTTATGATAAGGCATTATAACATTAGCTCTATCACTTATGAGAAGCTTAGGTTTTATACCACGTCTCATGAGTTCATTAATCTCAGATATAAGAACCTCAGGATCTACTACAACACCGTTACCGATTACACCAGTTTTACCTTGTATAACACCAGAGGGAGTTAAATGTAGCTTGTATACTTCATCACCTACTTTTATAGTATGACCTGCATTGTTACCCCCTTGGAATCTTACGACATAGTCTGCATTTTTTGCATAGTAATCAACGATTTTTCCTTTTCCTTCATCACCCCATTGGGTGCCAATTACGAGGTTGACTGTCATAGTTTTTTCTCACTTAAAAGGCATAATGGAGGATGTAAATAAATATGATGCATGAAAAAACATATGCTGAGAAAAACTACTTAATATTGATATTGTAACGGCAAGACAATATAGCGAAGGAGGGTTACAGAGTCTTTTGTATCTCTGATGAATAGCAAAAAGAAGAATCAAGTTTTTTTGGAAGTTCTTTATGAGTTAAAATGCGGTGATTAAGCGGTAAACTTAGATACTCCTCATTTTCTCTAAATAAAATCTTACATTGCTCAAATGTACGTAATATCGCGGTGAGCTTAAAATCAGGGATTTGAGAAAATTCCTTTTTTAATTCATGAAGAGATATTATATCTATACAAGCAAGGAAGATATCCCGCTCTAATTTATTGAGATTATAAATCTTTACATTATCTAGATCTCGTTTATCATAGATTTTGAGAAAGTTACGGCTGTCAATAAAATAAAACTGGAACATATTGATATCAGGCTGATCTCCTTTTTTGTAAACTGAATATAATTTCTGTTCCTTTTTTTGTTCTTCAATAAACCCATTCCAGTCATGTTTTTCCACTTTTTGTTTTGTTTTAAAATCATAAACATATGCAAGTCCTTTTTCTAGAATCTCAGGTGGATGCATAATAGTGTCAATCTCTGAGGGATATAATTTTTCAATATTATAAGATTCAGGATTGTCATAAATCTCACTTCCATAAACTACGCGGAGTTGACAGATATTTGGAAGATCTAGATATTGTTTAAATAGTTGAATATTTTTTTTCGTCTCTTCAAAATCAATTTTTTCTTCATTTGGATAATTAACAATAATGTTATAAAAGTTGGTGATCCCGTTTTCTTTACAGAATTTGAGCGTAGCAATGTTATCAATAACTCGTACGCCTTTCTTCATTTTTTTTAGATAATTGCCGCTGAAGGATTCGATTCCTGTTTGAATAATAGAAAAACCAGCGTTTTTGAGTAGTGTGTAGTCACTACTTTTTAGCTGGTCAGCTCGTGTTTCGGCAATAAAAGTAAAACCTCTATCAAGATCGATAATTTTTTTCAAAAATAAACGGTGGTTCCTTGGGAGTGTGCTTCCAATTATCTGAAAATCCACTATTTTATATCTATCAGCTAACCATTCAATCTCTTCAATAAAACGATCAATGTTTTTCTCTCTGTAAATTGGATGAATAGTTTTTTGGTTGCAGAAACTACATTTATTCCACCAGCATCCGCGTGAGATCTCAACAGGTAACCGTCCCTTATCGTAGAACACTTGTTGTATCTGTTTGGATGTTTTGCTTAGCTCTTCAAAGAATTGATCATATGACGGGATTGGCAATGTGTTTAAATCAATGTAGTAATCTGAATTATTCCAAAGAATCTCCCCATCTTTTCTATAGATCAAATGTGGTATTGATTTGTAATCTGGATATTCTGCAGTGAGACGAAAAAGTGCTTCTTCACCTTCACCTGAAACAATAAAATCAATATAATTAAAAACATCAAGCACTCTCTTTCCTAATTCCCCAACGGTTCTACTACCGCCAAAAACAATTATTTTCTCAGGATCAATTTCTTTGATTTTTTTTGCGATAGCAAGCGATGGGAGTAATTGTCCATAGTTTAGTGTGAATCCGATGATATCATATGATTTCCAGTCAACATGTTCCAACACCCATGTGTAGAACTGATCTGTTCGCTCAACATATTTTTCAAAAGAAAAATCTTGTTGAATAACATCGTTTTTAGAGAGGTTTTTATTAAAGTATTCTCTATACCTATCTTTAGTTGTTTCCCAATGATTGATATATACCTCTTTGGAAAACACTGCCTGTGCCGTATATGGCTCGTTTGGTGGATAAATTAAAAACTCGTAATTCTGCAATCCATAAAACTCAGCTGCTTTGAGATATAGATGTTTTGTTGTTACACGTATACCTCGTTCCTTTAGATACCCTTCTAAGATCGGTAGCTGAATAGACGGAATAATAACCCCAGCAAAAGGCATAGATATAAGCATTACACTCTTGGTATTGTTTTGCATCCCTATCTATATTTAATAATAAATCAACTATTTATATACTTAACTTAGTTTGAAGGAAGTTAAAAAGTAGTCGTAGATTAACTCATTCGAAATCTGTAGCTGCCGTTGGAGGATAAATATAAAATATCAGATCGTTTTTATTATATTTGTATGGAAAAGTCATACAAAATAGATCTTAAAGACAGAAAAATACTCTACGAACTAGATCTTAATTGTCGTCAGAGTAACGCTCAGATTGGTAAAAAAGTAGGACTAGGTAGAGACGTAGTAGGTTATAGAATTAAAAAAATGGAAGATGAGGGTATAATCAATAATTATTGGACATTTATTGATACATTTCGACTTGGTTATAATGTTTTTAGAATCTATATAAATTTTCAATATGTAACCCCAAAAATAAAAGAAGAGATCATCAAATATTTTGTAGATTATAAAAATTCTTGGGTTGTTTTTTCTGCAAAAAGTCCTATAGATCTAGTTGTAGTCATGTGGGTTAAAGATATTTTTGAGTTTTGTCAATTTTGGGAAAAAACACTTGATTTATATGAAGATTATTTCTCAGAGTACCATACATCTATATACTATGGATCAGTTGTATATAAAAAATCTTTTTTATTACCTGAAATCCTAGATTCTAATCGGATAATTAGTGAAATGAGATGTGGTGGAAAGCCAGTTGAAATAGATGAAATTGATTATAAACTACTAAACGAGATAGCAGTAAATGCTCGTGCTCCACTCCTAGAACTTGCTGAAAAGCTCGGATGTTCTTCACAAACTATTAATTATAGAATCAAGAACTTAGTTAAATCTGGGGTGATAAAAGGTTTTAGAGTCGATCTTGATCTGTCAGCTCTTGGACTTCAACATTATAAAGTTGATATTTATCTAAAAGATCATAAACTAAAGAGACCAATATTAAAATATTTAGGTGATAAACCTTACATTGAATTTATGAATTTCGCACATGGCTGGGCTGATATCGAACCAGAGTTCGTAGTTAACAGTTTTAATGAATTACTTAAGATTTTAGATGAGATTAATACAAAATTTTCAGGAGTTATCAAAAAGCAATCATTTTTTATAACTGAGAAGCTATATAAATTGAGATGTTTACCTGAATTGTATTGAGTAAAAATATCTAAAAACTCTTCTTTTAAAACCATTAGGGAATACTTAGAAAATATAAATTTATACCTTCTCCTCAAAAATTCATCATTTTTTCATAATCTAAAATTGTAAAGGACACCAACAATACATGGCTGCACTTGCTGCACCAGCTATTGCACCAATCATTATTATTTCCATATTTTTTCTCCACCACCTTTTATATTGATATTTATTATCGTGTTATATTGTGTCAATAATTGGTATTTAAATCTTTCGTGTAAAAATATCCTTTTTGAAAAAATAACCCCCCTACAGGTTCTCCCCATAAAAAACAACCCTAAAAAAGAAGAAACAAAAAATAGAAAAAAAACAGACTTCTCTGTTTCTATCATTAAAAGGTTTTATAAAACCAGGTGGTATATCAACTACTTAGATGTCAAACAACTGGAGCAACCCTAATATACATGGAAACATGGATAACAATATTACTACCCATTTAGACATTGAACTTTTAAAACGTGAAGTAGGGCAACGTTTCCCATTCTACGATTTCAGATACAATGTTAACAGTGCCATGTTTTTCTGCCGCGTTGAAACAGAAACACTAGAGGAAAAATTCGACGACCTACGTCTTTCTCTATCCAAGAAAGGATACATTCCTATGCTCCGTTATGAAAAAGGAGAACACATCATCTATGTAACATGGAAACCTAGGAAGAAAGAAAAACCTGTATGGGTTAACATGATTCTCCTCATAGCGACAATAATCACTACAATACTCACCGGGTCTATACTCTACATGGGTTATTTCGACATATGGAGTACACCTAACATGATGGATGTTTTTAAAATTGAAAACCTAGTCAATGGTGCTTTTCTCTTCGCACTACCACTTATGAGTATCATATTTACACATGAAATGGGACATTATTTTGTTTCAAAAAAACACGGAGTTGCAACTTCTTTACCATACTTCCTACCGGTACCACCCATTTTACCTGCTTTCAATATTGGAACATTTGGTGCATTGATTTCAAGTAGAGACCCTATGCCGAATAAAAAAGCATTATTCGACATAGGAATAGCAGGACCACTATCAGGTTTCCTCGTCGCAGTACCTGTAACCGCTATAGGTATCGCCACTGCTAAGATAGTCCCAAATATTCCACTTGATAAACTACCTCCTGGTGAAACAGTCTTCGGAAGTTCACTCCTCATCGAGTTATTATCACGGTTAATATTAGATATACCCCCTGATTACACTATTGATATGAACCCTATACTATTCGCTGGATGGGTTGGCCTACTTGTAACCTCAATCAACCTTCTACCCGCAGGTCAACTAGACGGCGGGCACATCTTTAGAGCAGTCCTTGGTGAGAAACAAAAATACGCAGGATGGATCGCAGTTTTCATCATGATACTAACAGGATGGTGGTTTTTCGCCTTCATTATAATCTTCCTAATGGGCATGATGCATCCACCACCTCTCAACGACTATACACCACTAGATACAAAAAGGAAACTACTCTTCATAGTAGCATTATTCATACTAGTTTTCTCCTATATATTATTCCCCATATACGTAAAATAAAAAAAAGACAAGAAAGAGAGAAGAAGTAAAAAAAATCTGTAACATTTTAAATACCCATATGTTAATTTACCATACAAGAAAAAAAGAGAGAGGGGTTCTAAAATAAAATGAAAACATATCTTAAAATAATGTTCAACAGCGAAGGAAGTTCACCATCAGAGGTTAAAAACCAGTTGTTAAACCTTGGTTTCAAAGCAACACGTGGAAACTATGATTTTGTATATGAATGGAACGAGGAAAACGCAGATATAGAAGAACTAATATGGTTCGCAGATAAAGTACATTCTGCTTTAAAAAACCATAAAGTATATTTCACGATAGAAACAATCTAAAAAAACAGAGAAGGGGGTTAACAACAACTAATAACGCCCAGTCTTTTTTCTAGGGTTTATTTACCTTCTTTTTTTAAGCTTATTTAGGGTTCTACTAAAAACACCCATTAATGTATGATACTCCCATTTAGAAGGCATCGCACGACCTATCAAACGTTTAAACATAACACGTGTGTTTTCTTTCTTATGATCTGGGTAGTCTATCACATCAAGCAACTCTGAAAAAAAACTATACAGTTTTTCCTTCTCAACTCCTCCTATAACCCTTGATACCCCGTGTGTTTTAACATCTTTGTAGATGAAAAGTGAGTACAAGACTACACCTACTGCATGTGAGAGATTAAGAGAAGGATAAGATTCACTTGTAGGGATTTTAACCAGCATGTCACACATTGCGATCTCCTCATTAAAAAGACCATAATCCTCTCGTCCAAAAACCAAACCTATCCTCCCAGTTGTTTCAAAAATTTTTTCAGAAAAAAACTCGAGAGAAACCGCGTTCCTAAGATGTTTTTTATCATTTTTACTCTCCACTGAGGAAGTCGCAACAACGTAATCCATCTCCTTTATAGCTTTCTCAAATGATTTAAAAACCTTAGCATTTTCAACAATCCCCTGAGCATGCATAGCTCTCTTATAACATTCGTCATCAAATTCACAGGGGTTAACCAGATATAGATCATAGAAATCAAAATTCGCCATGACACGAGCTACACCACCAATGTTTCCACCATATTTTGGTTCAACCAAGATGATATAAAAATCTGGAATTATCTTTACCCCCCTCGTTATTCCTCCGTTAACAGTCTTTTTTTTGAAGAAGAAAATAACATGAAAAAAAAGGCTATAGTATGTTCAACATATGGGTAACCTCTTTTTTTTCATACTGGTTTATTTTATTTTCAATTCTTCTTCTTTCTCCTTCAACATTTTCTGATACTTAGAAGGAAGATGTTTAACAGTGTTTTTAAGTTCACCATGTCTCTTTAGAAGCTCTGAACGTTTATTTGTCCGTAGTTCTTCCAAGACAAATTTCCTGTTTTTAAGGAAACTATAGAGATACCATACCCCTGAGACAAAAACAATAAAACCTATTACTAAAAGATAGAAACTCCATTTCAAAAAATCATCATTGAGATTCAAAAAACCCTTGGGTATATCTTTAAACCATATACCAGTTACACCAAGAAATAGTATAACAAAACCTATAATTGTTAAAATAATGCTGAAAAAAAACTGGTACTCCCTTAAGAAACCTATTATCTTCATTTTCATAATATTTTTTTCACCTCTCCAAATTTTTTTTAGTACATCTTTGCATATCTCATCCATGTCTCTGCAGGACGACTACATATAGGACAGATATAGCCACTGCATTTTTCTTCATCAATAGGTTCCCCTAATGTGTTACCCTCTAAAATATTTTCTACTTCAAGCGCACAATCTTCACTACCGCACCATGGTAGTTCAACAATTCCTTTAAATTTTTTTGCTTCATCAATTGTTTTAACCCTATGCATGTTTTCAGTTAAAAATTTTTTAGCTTTTTCATATAATGTTTTAGATACATCACCTAGTTCTTTTTCTATTATTTCTATAGATTTCTCCTCTGGGATTGATTTTTTTTCACCCGTATCTCTTCTAACAAGTACAACCTCTTTTTTCTCCAAGTCTTTAGGACCGATTTCAACACGTAACGGTACACCTTTTAACTCCCAGTCGTAGTATTTACTACCAGGTGTGATATCTCTCTTGTCAACATGTGATCTAATACCATTATCATGGAGTTTTTCATCAAGTATATCACATGCTTTATAGATTTGTTTTTCTTTACCTTTAAAAATTATAGGTATTATGATTACTTGTACTGGCGCTACAGAAGGTGGCATAACTAATCCTTTGTCATCCCCATGTATACCAACAAGTGCACCTAGTATTCTTTCGCTCATACCATACGTGGTTTGATGACAATAAGCATGTTCCCCTGTTTCTGTTTCATATTTTATCTCATAAGGTTTAGAAAAATTATCACGATATTGATGTATAGAACCAAGTTGTAAAGTTCTACCAGATGGCATAAGAACATCTATACTTATAGTGTAAAACGCTCCTGCGAATTTATCCCATTCTGGTCTCTTGCTAAAAATAAAAGGTAAAGACAGTTTTGTAAACAAACGCTCTGCGATTTTTTTATCTTCCCTAATTTGTTTCTCAGCGTCTTCAAAATCAACATGACAAGTATGAGCTTCAAAAAAATGTATCTCACGTACACGTATAAAAGCACGAGTCTGCTTAGTCTCATATCTAAAAGTATTTACTATTTGAAAAGTCTTCAAAGGAAGATCAGCATGTGAACGAATCCATAACGAAAACAAAGGGTACATAGCTGTTTCAGAAGTAGGTCTAAGCAACCATCTCTCCTCTAGTTTGTTTAAACCAGCATGTGTAACCCAATACACCTCGCTACCGAAACCCTCTATGTGTTCAGCTTCTTTTTGAAAAGACGATTCAGGTATAAGAAGCGGGAAACAAACCTCTTCATGACCTGTCTTTATCATCTCCTCACGTATCAGCTGATCCACATGGGTCATAAGTTTCCAACCATAGGGTCTCCAGACATTCATACCTTTAATCGGGTATCTCTTGTCGCAGAGATCAGCGAGTTCAACGATCTCGTTATACCATTCATTAAAATCAATGTTTTTCTTATTTTTTGTCTCAGGCATAAATTTTTCAACCTGCAAATCAGAAAAGAGAAACATCTCTTAAAGATGACGGTATAAAAACCAAAAAAACATCCCCCATATGTTAGATGTTTTAAACCTAAAAGAGATCTAAAATATTAGACTCCTCTACCTTCTTTTGCTTTGAAACGTAAATCCTTAGATCTACATCTACGGCATCTAACTGCTTTCGGTGCATTTAACGCACCACATTTCATACATACCTTTTTATTCAACAACCGTGCCTCGGCTTCTGGGAAACGCGCCATGTTTATCAAACCTATCCTTAGTGGTAAACGGAAATCAACATTTATTATTTAAACCTAATTATGAAACACCCCTCTACTTTTTTCCTTCTCATATCTTCTTATGTTAAAATTAGTGAAAAAGACAACTACCCTATAACTAGATGTTAAAAATTATAGAAATATACTTAACCAAGTTTTTACTTATCTCCTTCTGGTGAAATAAGGCTATGAAGGGGAGGATTACCTGCCCGAAATGTAAAAACGAGTTCATACTTGATATACCTGAGGATGAAAAAAAACATGAGGTTACCTGTCCTAAGTGTAAAAATAAATTCACTATACAAGCTAAATGTAAAGACTCAGATTCAAAAGATGAATGTTCATGGGAAGAACACGGTGAACCACGTAAGACTATTTTATCAAAGATAAAACCTAAAACTAATAAACCAACAATTGCTGCTATACTACTAACATGTACCTTTGTAATAGGTGTAACCACCACGGTTTTTTCTGAAGCATTTGTGGAATCCACACTAGATATTGCATCAGCTGTGGGGTTGAAAGGAGACGTAGAATTCACAGTAACAGATATGTTAAACAACTCGATTAAAAACGTATCCATCATAGTCAACAATGTTTCAGGTTTCACAGATGAAAAAGGATCACTTGTTTTAAAAAACATTAAACCTGGTGTGCAAACTGTTAAAATCTCATCAAACGGGTACATCTCACAAA
>Ga0164318_10002681_pt1 | contig 16615 bp, 18 predicted proteins | sample GuaBasSedimGuay9_FD_113734 | JGI IMG/M metagenome (GOLD analysis project Ga0164318, IMG submission 113734) | Subseafloor sediment microbial communities from Guaymas Basin, Gulf of California, Mexico - Guay9, Core 4571-4, 0-3 cm | ecosystem: Environmental > Aquatic > Marine > Hydrothermal vents...
CTATTCTTTTTCAGGTATATCTATATTGAACAATTGCTGTGTAACATTGAGATAAAGCGAATCATCCCTGTGGTCACCGGTGTTACGCAAAAAAAGTATGGGATCATGAATGGTTCGACTTGCAATCGCCTGTGTCATGCGTTTGATTGCCTCGATATCTTCTTGTGAAAGATGCTTTAAATTGGAAAGAGTTTTATTGAATTCAATGTCAACGATGGATGATATTTTATTGTTCAACGCTTTAACCGTCGGCACAATCGCAAGGCTTTCCAGCCATTTACGAAATTTTAATACCGCTTCTTCGATAAATCTTTGTGCTTTGATTGTCTCTTTCCCCCGCTGTTCAATATTTGATTCAACAATATTTTTTAAATCATCAATATCATAAACATAGGCGTTGGAAACTGTGTTAATCTTTGGATCAATATCCCTTGGAACAGCAATATCAATAAAAAAAAGTGTGTTATGACGCCTTTTTTTCATGGCCTGTTTAACTTGATCCAGCGTCAACACATATTCTGTTGCTCCGGTTGAGCTGATAATGATATCAACGTCTTTTAATGCATCTTGTCTTTCTTCAAATTTAACGGCATGGCCATTGAATTTTTGCGCAAGCTCTACAGCATTTTTAAATGTTCTGTTTGCCACAACGATATTTTTAACTTTATTGGATATCAAATGTTCAACGGCCAGTTCCGCCATTTCACCGGCACCCAGCAGCAGAACACTTTTCTGGGATAGATCTGAAAATATTTTATTGGCAAGTTCAATCGCTGCATAGCTGATGGAAACCGCATTATCCCCTATTCCTGTTTCTTTTCTGACTTTTTTTGCTATACTGAAAGTCTTGTGCATCAGCCGATTCAACAGCACACCTGATGCATTATTTTCAACAGCCACCCTGTAGGCCTGCTTGATCTGGCCCAGAATCTGGGGTTCGCCAACCACCATTGAGTCCAGGCTTGAAGCAACCATAAACAAGTGCCGTATTGCCTCATCTTCCTTATAGATATACAAAGAACTCTTAAACTCGGCGCTATCAATTTTTCTTTGATGAGAAAGAAACTCAATCATTTTATCAATCTGTTCACCCGTTTGTGGGATATATAAAATTTCTGTCCGGTTACAGGTAGAAAACAAAAGACTTTCTTTAATGTCCTTGTCCTGCTTTAAAAATTCAAGCGCGGATATTATTTCTTCACTTGAAAATGAAAGCTTTTCTCTTAGTTCAACTGGTGCTGTTTTATGGTTTACGCCGATTAATATAATTTTTGACATTCTTTTTTCTTTTATTTTGTAAAGGGTTGGTGATGGCCGCCTAAGAGTATATTGACCCCGATAAATGTAAAGATGATGATTAGAAAACCGACAATGGTCATTATGGCTGATTTTCTGCCACGCCATCCCGAATAAAGACGAAGATGCAGCAAGGCTGCATATACCACCCAGGTTCCCACGGAGAACACTTCTTTGGGATCCCAGCTCCAGAACCTGCCCCATATGGTTTTTGCATAGATAAACCCTGTCGCAAGTCCGATGGTCAGCAAGGCAAAACCAGTGGTTAAACACGTATAGCCGACGTTATCCAAAAGGTCCAATGATGGCAGCCGCTTAAAGAAAAAGCCGGGGCTTTTCGTCTTGATCCCCTTTTCCTGCAGCAGGTATAAAATCCCTGCCCCGCATGCCAGTGCAAGAGCAGCCTCACCTGTAAACACCATAATAATGTGAGAATAAAACCAGAATCCCTTTAATACGGCATTCTTTTCGACGGGAGCATCCGGAATCAACAATACCGCCAGCATAATGCCGGACAGCAGGATCGAAGCAAATACTCCTAGGATTTTTAGATCAAATTTATACTGAAAGAACAAGAACATACAGCCCAAAGAAAATGCAGCGACCGATAAACTCTGAGATAAATTCTGTATAGGAACATGCCGGGTTGCTATCGTATAAATCACCATACTGACAAAATGAAATCCAATGGCCGTCGAAATCAAATAAAGGGCGGATCTCTGATAGGTCGATTTCTGATTAAATAAAAACAGCAGGTACCCGATCATACTTGTAAAATAAAGTACGGTTGTTATCTGTAATACCATGTCAGCAGCTTGAAGGTTCATTCATCACTCCTTGAAGAAACAAGATCTTGATACGAATATTTTTTTCCCAGAACATCCCATAAGACAGCGTTTAAACTTATATCATCATTTGCTTTGATCAATTCAAGGATTCCTTTTTCAATGAGGGCATTAAATATCTTTTTATGTTCATCCGCGGAATGTCCTGATAATAAAAGTTTTTTGCGTATATTTCCCATCAAGTGCAACAATTGTGCATACTCAGATCCGAACTGATTTTCAAGATCCTGCCTGATTTTTTTTGCCATGGCAGGACTTGATCCCGAGGTTGAAACAGCAATCGTAAGGTCTCCTCTGTCTACAATCGAAGGAAGTAAAAAATCGCTTTTATCTGTTGCATCTGCCACGTTGCAAAGAATATTGAGCAGTGAAGCATCCTTTTTTATCTTCTGGTTCAAATCAGCATTATTGGTAGCAGCAAAAACAAGGAACATTCCATTTACATCTTTTTTTTCATATTTTTTTTTTTCAATACAAATATTTATTTTTTCCAAATCGGCAAACTTATGTGAAAACGTTTCACTGATAACTTTAACCTTTGCACCACATTTTTCAAGGGTAGCGGCCTTTCTTGCACCGACACTGCCACCCCCTACAACCAGGCAGTCCTTAGCCCTTATATCAAGAAAAATGGGATAATATTTCATTGCCATCCTTTATTTCAACCCTTGTTTGCATAAAGCATTTAATATATATTGCCTTATACTATTTTTCAATGTCTAACCCAGATATTTCAAGGATAATTGATATGATTATTGATTCACACACTCATATTTTTTCAGAACAGGTCAGACAGGACCGTTCACATTTTTTTGATAATGAACCTGAATTCAAACTGCTTTATAATTCACCAAAAGCAAAAACCGGTAATATTGTTGAACTATTAGAATCAATGGACAAATACGGGATTGATATCTCTGTCATTTGCGGGTTCCCCTGGCGCACTCCTGACTTCACACAACAAAACAACGATGTTATTATTGAGGCTGTCCAGAAATACCCTGACAGGATTAAAGGTCTTGCCTGTTTCGATGCTGCCTGGAGTGGAGCATCCAAAGAAACCCAAAGATGTATTGAAGCCGGCCTTTGCGGTGCAGGAGAACTTGCCTTTTATCTTTCCGGAATTGACAACGAAGCATTATCATACCTTAAGCCTGTCATGGCTGTTTTAAGAGATAGTGGCAACCTGCCCTGCATGATTCACACCAATGAACCTGTGGGACATAAATACCCCGGTAAGACCCCCATAACGCTGGAGCAGATATACACGCTTGCCAAGACCTTTCCTGACAATAAAATCATACTCGCCCACTGGGGAGGGGGAATCTTTTTTTACAACATCATGAAAAAAGAGACCAAAACCACTTTGAAAAATATCTGGTATGACACTGCTGCCTCACCATTTTTATATGGTTCACAAATTTATAAGATTGCAGTTAATGCAGGCGTAGCAGATAAGGTTCTTTTTGGGACAGACTTTCCGTTACTGACACCTGACAGGTATTACAAGGATATTGAAAACTCTTCTATTAACTCCCGTCAAAAAGAGCAGATACTGGGAAAAAATGCCGCCTTGTTGTATGGATAATTTCTCCAAAAGCATAATTTTACCTTGCATTTTCAAAGTCATTGTTTTATTTTACAAGGTATGGAAAGGGTATATAAAAAACTTTTAATAGAATATCTTCAATTTTTTCCATGTGTTGCCCTTATAGGACCCAGGCAGTGTGGGAAAACAACACTGCTTGAATCTTTTATGCCGGAATGGAAAATAATTGATCTTGAAAAACAGAGCGATTTCCAACTCCTTTCACATGATCCGGATTTATTTCTGCGTTTAAACCCTGAAAAAATCGGAATCGATGAAGCTCAAATATTTCCCGAATTGTTCCCGGCACTGCGAGTTGCCATTGACAGGGACAGAAAAAAAACAGGCAGGTTTATTATAACAGGTTCAAGCTCTCCAAATCTTGTAAGGTCAATTTCCGAGAGTCTTGCCGGGCGTATTGGAATAATTGAAATGTCTCCTTTTGCCTTTGCCGAAGTTTCGAGTGCCAACCCTTGTTTCCAATTATGTAAACTTATAGCAAAAGAAGTACCGATTGAAACCTTTGTACGGGATCTCAAACCCAAAGCCAATATAAAACAGGCTCATACATACTGGCTTCAAGGCGGATTTCCAGAACCCTGGACCAAACAAAACAAACGATTTCGATCCCTATGGATGAACCAGTATTTGGGTACCTACATCATGAGAGATATCTTAAGGTTATTTCCAAAAATAAATGAGAATAGATTCCGCACTTTTGTAAGGCTTCTAACAGGTATTTCAGGTACGGTCATTAATTATTCGCAAATAGCACGATCTCTTGGTGTATCACAGCCAACCGTCCGTGATTATTTTGAAATTATCCATGGAACATTTCTTTGGCGCAACATACCTTCATACACAAAGGATAGTGTAAAAAGGATAGTCAAACACCCGAAAGGTTATTTCCGGGACAGTGGTTTACTCCATTTTCTGATGAGGATTTCGGATCTTGACACTCTCTTTGCCCATCCCCAGATGGGCAATTCCTGGGAGGGTATGGTCATTGAAGAAATAATAAGGGGCTTCCACTCTCTTGGTGAAGGGTTTGATTATTATTATTACAGGACCTCCAGCGGTGCCGAGATTGACCTTGTCATTGAAGGGAGCTTTGGGCTGATTCCTGTTGAAATCAAGAGCTCTCAAACTGTGCAAAAAAGACAACTTAAAAGTCTAAAAAATTTTATCAAAGAAAAACAATGCAACTATGGACTTGTTATCAATAATGATGAATCTCCTCGTCTCTATGATGAAAACATAGCGGCAATTCCATTTACGCACCTTTGAATTGTGAGTCAGAGTCTACACGGGAATACTTATTTTAAAGGCACTTCCTTTATCTTTTCTACTTTGGACATCAATTTTCCCCTGGTGATACTGGACAATATGCTTAACAATGGCAAGCCCCAAACCTGTGCCGCCTTCATGCCGGCTTCTTGCTTTGTCCACCCGGTAAAACCGATTAAAAATTTTTGACAAATGCTCTTTTTCGATACCACAGCCGTTATCTTCAATCACAATATCAATAAACCCATCCCTGCTTGATACTAATATGGCAACGGGACTGTTTTCATGACTATATTTTACAGCATTATCCACAAGGTTCATCAGGGCCTGTTCCATGAGAATGGGATCAACCACGGCGGTGAGCTCTTCAGAACAGTCAATGCTGACAATGATATTTTTTTTCTTGATACCGGCATGGCAGGTATTAACGGCTCCCCGGATCAATGTCGCCACATCCTGTTCTTCAAACTGGATGCTGGTTCCCTGTAGTCGTTCTAACCTTGACAATGCCAGAAGGTCATTGATCAGCTCGATCATACGATTTGCATTTTTATCAATAATTTTTAAAAACCGTTCACTCTCCCGGGTATCATTATTGACCAGCATTTCCTGGAGGGTTTCAATAAATCCTTTTATGGCTGTCAGGGGTGTTTTTAACTCATGGGACACATTGGCGGCAAAATCCTTATGCATTCTTTCAAGACGTCTGATCCTTGTAATATCATGAAAAATAATCAAGGTTCCGATACGGCTTTCAGCTGTATCATAAAGGGCTGTTGAATGGATATTTAAAATCAGGCCCTCGTCCCTTGTTATCACAATATCATCCTCAACAGGCTCATGGGTTTTCAATGCCTGTTGAATGAATTTTTGAAATTCAATATTTCTTGCAACCTCTAAAACATATCGGGCCTTAAGTTTAGAGGCTGGAAAATCAAATATTTTTGCAGCCGCAGTGTTAATCGTGATAATTCTTTCATCCTTATCTATGGCGATCACACCTTCCTGCATACTTGCATAAATGGCTTCAAGCTCTGTGCTCCGATTTTTAAAATCCCTGATTTTTTCATCCAGATTTTCAGCCATCCGATTCATGGTGACTGCAAGCTCGGACAATTCTTCAGAATCCGGTACTGCAAGTCTTGCCTCCAGATCTCCTTTGGCAAATCTGGCAGCCCCTTTTTTCATTTGTTCAACCGGATATGTAATTCTTCGGCTCACATACAAACTGGCGGCAGCTGCAGCAAAAATGGTAAGAAGTAATGCGATGAGGATATTATTTCTGACTGATTTTATTTTATTGTCAATGTCGGAGACGGACACAGATGTCCTTACAACGGCGGTCACTCTTCCTTCAACCACAACCGGAAGAGCGATATACATCATATTCTCATCAAGCGTTGAACTATACCGGATGGAAACTCCCTTTTTTCTTTTCAGAGCCTCCATGATTTCCGGCCGCTTCATGTGATTTTCCATCAGTTTAATATCCCCGAAGGAATCACCCACCACAACGCCGGAAGGAAGAATTATCGTTACCCGTGTTCCCGTCTTTTCCCCAATATCCTTGCATGATTCATCAATATAGAGAGTCTGATCCGGATGGTTTTTAAGCAGATGATCAAATTCTTTTTGCAGCAGTTTTGCCCTGATGCTTAACTCTTTTTCAGAGTTTTTAAGAAAAAATTTCTTAAAATAACTTGTTGAGTAAGAGGTAACCGATGAAAGAGAGAGAACGGTAATAATCAGGAATGACGGGAAGATCTGCCAGATTAATTTCTTTTTTTTATTCATAATTTTTTATTCTCTAAACCGATATCCAACGCCTCTGACTGTTTCAATGATTGAAGCGTAATTTTTCAATTTTTTTCGCAGTCCAACAATAATCACGTCAATACTTCTTTCAGTTACTGCATAATTTTCACCCCGAATGGCATCAACAATCTGTCCCCGGGTAAACACCCAGCCTTTTTTATCTGCAAGAAAAGAAAGCAGTTCAAACTCAGACAGGGTCAGATCAAGTGGGTTCCCTTCAATGGAGACCACGTGCCGGGCCGGATCAATGATCATATCTCCCTCGTGTTTTATCCTGTCCTGGGGATCGGTTGAATTCTTTTTGCGCCGCCTTAAAATCGCCCGGATTCTGGCCACCAGGACCTTTGGGCTGAAGGGTTTTGATATATAATCATTTGCACCCAGTTCAAGCCCTGTAACAATATCAGACTCTTCTCCTTTTGCCGTCAGCATCACGATGGGAATATCACGGGTCTGTTCATAGTTTTTCAGATATTTTGTAACTTCAAGACCATCAATACCCGGCAGCATCAAATCAAGGACTATCAGGTCGGGTCGGGATTGTCTGGCTGTTTTTATGGCCTGCTCGCCGGTCATAGCCGTCAATATTGAGTATCCCTCATTTTTCAAATTGTATTTTATTAACTCAATAATGTCTTCTTCATCATCCACAATTAAAATGATCTCTTTTGCCATATTCTTTTCCTGTTTTTTATAAATTCATAAACCTGAGTATTTAATTTTTATAAACTGATCCCTATTTGTCAATTTTATAATATTTAAGTATGTCTGATGATTTCCCCCTCTATAAGATAAATCACTTCTTCTGCAATATTTGTGGTGTGATCTCCAATTCTTTCCAAATGCCTTGAGATCAAGTACATATTAATGATTTCACCCACCATTTGGGGATGCAATTGGATATCTTTTTTCATTGAATCATAGGCATCATTTCTCATGATATTCACATCTCTATCCATATCCCTGACGTCGTATGCCATATCCACATCCATGCGCACCAGGGCATCAAGACTCATCATTAACATCTTTGCCGCCTGGTCTGCCATTGATGTATAATCATATTTAAATTTGTTGGGATCATTAAAAGATGTTTTATACCTTTGAGCAATATTCGCTGCATAGTCTGCTATTCTTTCAAGGTCATTATTAATTTTTATCACGGCCACAAGAAAACGAAGATCCGTTGCCACGGGCTGGTAAAGGGCCAATATTTTCAGGCACTCCTCTTCCACTTCAATTTCACATTCATCAACTTCAACATCTGTATCAATTATTTTCTGTGCAAGCTGTAAATCCTCGGTTTTTATTGCATAAATTGCTTTTTGAAACCGATCTTCCACCATTGCCCCCAGGGAGAGGATTTGTTTTTTTATTTTCTCTATTTCTCTTTGCAGATGGCCTGCCATTATGTTCTCCTTAACCAAATCTTCCGGTAATATAATCTTCTGTCTGCTTTAATTTCGGTTTTGTAAACAATGTATCCGTATCATTGACCTCAATGAGTTTTCCCATATAAAAGAACGCTGTCCTGTCAGAAACTCTGGCAGCCTGCTGCATGTTATGGGTCACGATAATTATGGTGAGCTTAGAAGAAAGTTCAGTAATCAATTCTTCAATTTTTTGAGTGGCAATGGGATCAAGTGCCGAGGCCGGCTCATCCATTAACAACACTTCAGGGCCTACGGCAAGGGCACGGGCAATGCACAGGCGCTGCTGCTGCCCCCCTGAAAGCCCTAAAGCAGATTCATTGAGCCTGTCCCTTACTTCATCCCATATGGCTGCCTGTTTTAAGCTTTTCTCAACAATCGCCGTAATGTTTGCCTTATCTTTAACACCATTTACTTTTAACCCGTAAGCAATATTTTCAAAAATAGATTTTGGAAATGGATTGGGTTTTTGAAAAACCATACCCACCCGCCTTCGTAAGGTAACAACATCCACGGACGGGTCATAAATGTCCTGGGTATCCAACATGGCCTCGCCCTTGATTCTGATCCTGGAGATCAAGTCATTCATCCGGTTCAAGCATCTCAAATAAGTACTTTTCCCGCATCCGGAAGGACCGATCAGTGCAGTCACCTGATGTTGAATAAAGTCAATTGATATTTCATGAAGTGCCTGGAAATCTCCATAAAAAAAATCCAGATTTTTGGTATGCATTTTAATATGACGTTGCATTTAGTTATATCCTTAACTTTTTTCTCATTTTTGACCGCATGATAATGGCCGATAGATTCATTCCAAATATCAGGACAATCAACACCAGCGCAGTGCCGTATTGAAGGTGCCGCGTTGCTTCAATCTGGGTCCCTGCCGTTGCCAGCACATAGATGTGATATGGCAATGCCATGACCTCATCCAGGATGGATGCCGGAAGATCGGGTGTAAAAAAAACAGCACCTGTATACATGATGGGAGCGGTCTCGCCGGCTGCACGGCTTATCCCCAGTATGGAACCTGTAATAATGCCGGGGAACGCTGTGGGCAGAACCACTCTTCTGATGGTCTGCCACTTTGTTGCTCCCATGGCAAGGGACGCTTCCCGATAGGTATTGGGAACAGATTTCAAGGCCTCTTCGGACGCACCAATAATCACCGGCAGGGTCATGATACCCAGTGTCAAACCGCCGGAAGCAATGGAAACCCCCATCTTCAGCACAATACAAAAAAAAGCAAGACCAAACAATCCAAATACAATGGACGGAACACCGGCAAGATTATTGATTCCCAGCCGGATAAACCTGATAAATTTTCCATGACCGGCATACTCATTTAAATATATGGCCGAGGCCACACCAATGGGCAAGGCCACAAGTATGGTCATAAGACACAATGCAATCGTTCCGACAATACAGGGAAGGATGCCGCCGGCCGTCATGGAATCCTTTGGTGCCTGGGTTAAAAACCCCCATGAAACAGCCCGCCAGCCACGGGATAGTATAAAATATACAATCACTGCCAATGCCAGGCCATTCACCCATGCAGCAACTTTCAACAGTGAAAACCATATTTTTTGTACTATTAATCTTTGTTTTATCATTACAAAGAAGCCTCTCCTACCTGCCGAAACTTATAAGAAATATAATCGGCTATGAGATTAAAAATAAAGGTAAAACCAAACAGAACCATACCAATGGCAAAAAGGGCATGATAATGCTCACTGCCAAAAGGGGCTTCCGCCATTTCTGCTGCAATACTTGCCGGCAATGGGCGAACAGGGTCAAAAATGGACCCTGGGATCATTGCGGCTCCTCCTGCGGCCATCAGCACCACCATGGTTTCTCCGATGGCCCTGGAAAGACCCAGGATAACTGCGGTACAAATTCCGGAAAGAGAAGCCGGGATAATGACCTTGACTATGGTTTCAAAATGGGTTGCTCCCAGGGCAAACGATGCTTCTTTTAACGCAGCGGGAACACAAAAAATGGCATCTTCCGAAAGGCTGCAAATGGTCGGAATGGACATAAAAGCCAGCATTAAGGATGCATTGAACATATTCAATCCCACCGGAATATTAAAAAGCTGCTGGATAAACGGGGCCACCACCACCATGCCGAAAAAACCAATCACCACCGATGGCATGGATGCCATCAACTCTACGATCGGTTTCACAATCTCAGCGACTTTAGGCGGTGCGATTTCTGCAAGATAGACTGCGGTCATAATCCCCAAAGGAATCGCAATAATACCGGAAAGAAGCGTTACAGAAACAGATCCCAGTATTAAGGGGAAAATTCCGAAATCGGCCGGATCATCTGTCGGGTACCAGTATTGTCCCAAAACGAAATCTTTTATACTGACATATTCAAAAATAGGTATTCCTTCCTTAAAGAGGAATAGAACAATCAAAGACAAGACTGTTATTGAAAAGAGTGCAATCAATAAAAATCCCGAATGCACTCCTTTATCGATTACTTGACGTTTCAACAAACTTAAATCTCCCCTTAAATTTAGAATAACGGGATTGAACCGGCCTCTTTTACAAGACTTTGGCCTTTTTTAGATAGAACAAAAGATATAAAGCCCATGGTTTCCCCCTTTGGCCAGCCTTTTGTAAACATGAAAAGCCCTCGGGATATCGGGAATGACCCGTTCAGGGTATTTTCTTCTGACCCTTTTATACCATCGACTCTCACCGCCTTGATCTCGCTGTTAAGATACCCCAGACCGACATATCCGATGGCTCCCGGTGTACCGGCAACTGCCTGCACGATGCCACCATTGGAAGGAACGGTGAGGGCACTGGGAATAACGCGTTCTTTTTTCATGACAAGATTTTTCCATACCCCGAATGTCCCGGAAGAGCTGTCCCTTGAAACAACAACAATTTTACCAGGGGTTCCGCCAATTTCTTTCCAATTTTTAATTTTACCCAGATAAATGTCTTTTAGCTGGTCAAGGGTAAGATCGGCCACACTGTTTTTATTGTTAACCACCGGAACAATGGCATCCAGGGCGACTCTAAAGGGTACAGGATAGACACCCTTGCCGGTTGCAAGCATCACTTCCTTTTGCTTGATGAATCTTGATGCATTGCCAATCTGTGCGGTGCCGTCAATAATGGCCTTGATGCCATTTCCGGAACCACCGCCGGAAAGGGAGATTTTTACACTTGGATGCTCTGCCATATAGGCTTCAGCTGTTTTTTGTGCAATGGGAAGAACTGTTGTGGACCCTTTAATAACCAATTCATCGGCAATTCCTGTAGATGATGTAATTAGAATAAAAGCAGTTAATACAACTATTAATTTTATAAATTTATTCATGTTTTCTCCTCAAGTTAAGTAAGATTCAATAATGCTTTTATCAAGCAAGACTCATTTGAGAAGAAGTTTTACAATGGCTGTGTTAGGATTGTATTAGCGTTGTGTTACGGATAGATTAAAGTTAAGAACAAATATCTTTTTCAAGGTAAAGAATATTACCTTTATCATTATACGAATAGTGACTGAAATAGGCTCCAATGATCATGATTCCCCGGCCATGATCTTCGTTTTCCGGTTGATCTGAATTTTTAAGCTTTCTCCAGTCAAACCCTGCCCCCTGATCCTCAATCATCAGCTTGATGGCCTTGTTATCAAAGATTGTCAGCAAAAACCTGACCATTTTATAAGGATCACTTTTGTTACCATGCCGCACCGCATTGGTAAGTCCTTCTCTTATAACAAGATTAATGGGGAACAAATAGAGGTCGATTCCCTGAATTTTAGATTGAATATAATGAGTTGTCTGTTCACAGACATCATCAATATTTTTCATGGTTGATGAAAAAGTAAACTCTATTGAATCTGTCGTGGAAAGAACATTAAAGACGTTGCCTTTCAAAGACATACCTTACACCTTTACGCATAAGACAACAATATCATCTTCGGGCAGGGTACCTTTAGCAAAAAGACGATTCACCAACTCTGCCGGAGCCTTATCATAGGGTATCTGTTCTATTTGTTTACACGCCGAAAGAAGACTGTCTGCACCGCTTGCCCAGGTAATCTTGTTTTGTGCTGATTCAACAAGTCCGTCAGAATAAATAAAAACCTTATCACCCGGAGATACATCAATGCTTTGAGTTCCAAAATGAGCATCTTTAAACGTGCCAAGGACATCGCCCGGGGTCTTAATCAGATAGGGCTCACCATCCAGAGGCAGACAAACTACCGGCGGGTGGCCTGCACTGACAATGGTCATTTTTTTTGTAATGCGATTGATATGTATATAACAGGCTGTCAGATATTTGCCATCGGACAAAATTTCCACAAGGACATTATTAATCAGCTTCATGCTTTCAGCCGGAGAATACACAGGTGTACAATTCTGTGCCAGCAATGCTTTTACATAAGCTGTCATATAACTTGTTTTGATATCATGCCCTGAAAAATCAGCTACAAAATAACCCGTTATTTTATCTGAAATATTCAAAATGTCGTAGAAATCACCGCCTGCCTCTTCAAGGGCTTTATAGTAGACACCAAATAGTGCATCCGGGTGATCCTCCGGCCTTGGCAGCATGGACACCTGAGCTTGTGTTATCTGTTTAAGTTTATTTGTCTGTTCTGCAATCAATGAATTGGTGGCGATTGAAAGCTTAAGATGAATTCGTACCCTTGCCAGCACCTCAAGGGGATGAAACGGCTTTGTAATGTAATCGACTGCGCCCAGATCAAATCCTTTTAATTTTGAATCCACTTTGCTGACACCAGTAAGAAATATTACCGGGATGACATTGGTCTGTGAGTTGTCTTTCAGCTTTGTGATGACATCAAACCCGTTTTCTCCGGGCATTTCAATATCCAGCAGAATCAGATCCGGCATCTCCTTTATGGCAATTTCTCTGGCAGCCGGGCCGTTATCCGCTAAGAATACTTTATATCCTTCTTTGGACAAAGATTTTTCTATCAGTTTTAAATTCAGAAGATTATCATCCACTGCCAGAATCGTATAAGATTGTTTGTTTTTCATAACTTTTAAACTTTTTTACAATCAAACGTTAGAATTTATTCAACGCATTTACCCTGTTTTCAAGATCGCTGATATACAGTTCAAAATCAGTAAGACTCCCTTTTTTAGCCTGCATCTCCATATCTTTGGCAAAGGTATACAGTTTATCAAAACCAAGATTTCCTGCGGCACCTTTAATAGAATGAGAGGCTGCGGCAACATCCTGACTATTGTTTTTTTTAACGCCTTTTTTGATTTTATCGATATCAGACAACGCAGTGGTTACAAAAAGTTCAACAAGCTCTATAACGTCATCCTCATCGAGTCCCAGTCTTGATGCAAGATTTTTGAAATCCATCAGGGCTCCCGGTTGATATTTTGAATGAAATGAAAGATAAAAACCTAATACAATTTAAGATATATAAATAAATTTCACCCTATTGTAAACCTTCACCTAAAAAAATCAAAATCAGGTGTCTTAATTCAGTGTCTGGCCGAAAGCCTGTGTTTGAAATTGACAAATATCATAACGGAAGCATCTTTAGGGATCTAACAAGGGAGAAACCATTAATATGGGAAAATGCAAAAGACATCCAAATCGCGAGACACCTTATATGTGTGCAAAGTATGATACCTATCTTTGCAAAGAATGCCTCCGATGCAAAGACCCGAAACTTTACTGCAAATACAGGACCTCATGCGCCATTCATTTTATTACGGAAAAAGGATTTGGCCCGGAAGATTGACCGGGAAGATTAATTTGGAGGATTGCGTCAAATGAAAAAAGACACACACAATTTTATTCAGGAATATAAAGGTCTGGGCGCTTTCGGTCTTAACAGGAAAACAGATGAAGAGACCCTTATGTTTTATCTTCAAAAATTCTCTGAAGATTCATTCTTAAAAACAATTCTCCCCAGGCTGCCTGATCAGGAACTCGAAGAGATATATCTGTTTATTAATGACAAACTAAAGCAGCATATTTCCGAGGATGAATACCATTCCCTTTTTTTAAAAGATCGCTAAAATTGTAATTATTGGTTAGTATTGGTTTGTATTTACTTTTTTTATTAAAATCTTTCAAAATTATATTGACTCTTCTCTGATATTAACATATTCCAACCTCGTTCCGACAAACGATTTTTGAATATTTTATTGGAGACTTAAAAATGAGTAGAAAGAAAATCTTTTCCGGCATTTTATCCGTTATCTTCACAATGATCATCGCCATCAGCGTGCAGGCAAAAAGCAATAGTTTGATGATGGCAACCACCACAAGCACAGATAATACAGGTCTTTTAGATTATCTTGTTCCTCACTTTGAAACCCAGACCGGAATTACCTTAAAATGGACAGCCACAGGAACCGGAAAGGCATTAAAGCTGGGTCAAAACTGTGATGTTGATGTTCTGCTGGTTCATGCCCCTTTTGCAGAAAAAAAATATATTGCAAGTGGATACGGAAAAGATAGAAGAGAAGTCATGTTCAATGATTTTGTTATCATTGGCCCTCAAACTGATCCAGCCGGAATTAAAGGCAAAAACATATCCGACGCATTAAATGCCCTTAAGAGCAGACAAGCCATGTTCATGAGCCGGGGTGATGATTCCGGTACCAATAAAAAAGAAAAGATTCTTTGGAAAAATGCCGGCATTCAACTGCCTGACAAAGAAAAATGGTATATTCAGACAGGCCAGGGAATGCTTGCCACCATTAATGTAGCCCAGGAAAGAGACGGCTACACCATGACAGACCGGGGCACATACATCAAATACCAGTCCACAAAAGGTGGCAATGCCCCCTTAAAAATTCTGGTTGAGGGAGACGACATCCTTTTAAATCAATACAGTGTATTAACACTTGACCCCAAAAACTGTCCCACTGCCAGATATGATCTGGCACTCAAATTCTCAGACTGGATGGCTTCACAAACTGCACAGAATCTGATAAAAGACTTCAGGCTTCTGGGAAAAAGGCTGTTTATACCCAACGCAAAATAACAAGGATTTTATGGATTTTATAGTTGCAGGCTTTATCAAAGCCCTTGAGCTTCTGATAAGCGGCGACAGCTCAACCTGGACAGCAGTCTGGGCCACATTAAAAGTATCCACCTGCTCCATGCTTCTAAGCATTGGAGCTGGTTTGCCCTGTGGATTTCTTCTCGGATATTTTGACTTCAAAGGCAAAAAATACTTAAGAACAATTCTTGATACCATGCTTGCCCTTCCAACGGTTTTCATCGGCCTTGCAGTTTACGCCATTATTTCACGCCAGGGGCCTTTAGGAGACTTTGGTCTGCTTTTCACCCTTACAGGGATTGCCATAGGACAGACGATTCTTGCCTTCCCCATCGTAACTGCTATTACAGCCTCCACCATTGAAAATATCGACCATGATCTTAAACTAACCCTTGTTACTCTGGGTGCGGGCAAGCGTCATATCGTTACCACCTGTCTCTGGGAGGTCAGGTACGGCATCCTGGCAGCAGCGGTCACTGCCTATGGAAGAGTATTAACCGAAGTCGGCATATCAATGATGGTGGGCGGCAATATCAAGTACCATACCCGGACAATAACAACTGCCATTGCGCTTGAAACAAACAAGGGCCTGTTTGCCGATGGCATTGCCCTGGGGCTTGTGTTGATCATGATCGCATTTATTGTAAACCTTTCACTATCTTTTCTAAGGAAGCAATGACAAAGACTGATCTGGCATACCATTTACAAAACATCCAGCACTATTATGGAAATACAAAGGTGCTGGATATTAATGATCTTAAAATTGAAAAAGGATCAATTACAGGTCTTATCGGGCCAAACGGCAGTGGGAAGAGCACCCTTTTAAAACTTTTGGCTTTTGCCGAAAAACCAACCCGGGGCCACATCTTTTATGAAGGACACAGGGTATCAGCGTTTTCATCATCCATCCGGTCAAAGGTAACGCTTTTAACCCAGAAACCTTATCTGCTGAAGCGGACTGTTTTTGAAAATATCGCCTATGGTTTAAAAATCAGAAAAGATAAAAAAAACCTTGAAAACAGGGTAAAAAGAGCTCTTTTGAATGTTGGGCTTGATTACCAGGCATTTGCGCCAAGAAAATGGCATGAACTGTCAGGCGGGGAAGCCCAAAGGGTGGCCATGGCTGCCAGGCTTATCTTAAAACCTGAGATTCTGCTTCTTGACGAGCCCATTGCAAGTGTTGACACGGAAAGCGCCGGATTGATTCGTGACGCATCCTTAAAAGCAAGAGATTCCTGGGGTGCGACCCTTGTTATTGCAAGCCATGATTTGCAGTGGCTCTATTCCATCAGTGATAAACAGCTTTCAATTTTTAAAGGGAATATTTTTTC
>Ga0164318_10002683_pt1 | contig 16614 bp, 16 predicted proteins | sample GuaBasSedimGuay9_FD_113734 | JGI IMG/M metagenome (GOLD analysis project Ga0164318, IMG submission 113734) | Subseafloor sediment microbial communities from Guaymas Basin, Gulf of California, Mexico - Guay9, Core 4571-4, 0-3 cm | ecosystem: Environmental > Aquatic > Marine > Hydrothermal vents...
CCCAGCCACTCATATTCTCCTGTCCATCCTGGCATGGGAAGAAAGCCGTTTCCCTTCGCACGTATGGGGATCGTGGCGCAACACCAATAACCTATGTTGCCCTTTTGGTCTGCAAAGACAAAATTTTGGCTGGGAAGCTCCCAATACCTCAATGCCTCTGTCACTTCCAGCAATGTCCTTGCCTTTAGCAGTGCCTGTCCGGCGTAGCCCGGCTGGAGACCATCTGTGAAGGCCCACTTTTGGGAGATGGCCTGGGCTTTTTTAATGTCCACGGATTTCGGTAGAACAGGGCCATGTCGTGTTAACAGTATTTCCTCTTGTACAGAGCCCCCGCCCTTGATCCTGATGGTCTCTTTTACCACTTTCATGTCCTCCCAGTGGTCCTTGAACCAGTACTGGCGCGGGTTTTTGGGGTTCAGTTTTTCAACGTAGTAATCCACATCATCAACCATTACGTTGGTTACACCCCATGCCACGTGTTGATTATGGCCCACAGGGATTCCAGGTACCCCTGGGACCGCAAATCCCGAAGCATGGATCGTAGGGCAATTTAGATCCACCTCCCACCAGAAACCAGGATTTGTGAGGGACAAATGGGTATCGTTTGCCAGAATAGGGACTCCGTCAGTGGTCTTTTTCCCAGAGATTACCCAGTTGTTACTGGCAGGCCCTATAGGCAGTCCAGCCAATTTACTAAGATGATCGGCAACCTTTGACGGTAGCTCGGGGTAGGCCGCGATTTTTACTGCCTGATCGGGAACAATAGTTGGGGCAGCGTCAGGCCATAGGGGAAAGGCCTCCTTGTAAAGGTTTTTTCCTACCTTTGCCAAAATCTTGGAGGCGGTAAGATCCGTGTCAAATCCGCAGCTCAAGCCCCAGTTGACCACCTTTAGCACGTCAAGATAGTCATTTTCACCCCATGGCTCGGGCTTGTATCCCAAAATGGTGAACTCTATGGGCAGTTTGTCCTGGTGTGTTTTTATGTAAGCGGTGACCCCCCTTGAGAAGGCCTTGAAGCCTGACTTGAGCTGAGGCGGGGTTCCTCCCTTGATTCCGGTAGCCGTGAGCAATCTGAAATAGAGATCAGTGTCCACAAAATCTTTGCCAAAGATTTCTGAAAGCCTGCCTTGGCCCAATCTCCTCATGAAGTCAATTTGCCATAGGCGGTCTTGGGCAACAGCATAACCAAAACCAAAAAATAGGTCATCCTCGTTTGCAGCATAGATGTGAGGGACTCCGTATTTGTCCCTTATGATTGTCACCTGGTCCTTTAGCCCGGCGACCTTCATTGACCCTTGGGTCTGAGGTAGACGTGCCTTGAGTGTGTACTGAAACCAAAGGTATCCTCCACCGGCAAGTATTACAACTATTCCCAGGATAATGCACAAGATAACTACAAACCATTTTTTCATGCTGCGCCCTCCTTAGATGAAGATAGGACGTGCTGCTTTCTGAGGCCACTGTATAGCACAACAACGGGCCCGGGGGAAGCCATAACTCCATCAGGATCTTAGCTGGCCGGGCATTTTTCAAGTTGTTTGTTAGGCTGACAGGAAAATGTAGTCCCACGGTTTTGTCCACAGAAGGGTTGCGCTGCACTTTGGTTCCATGTTATTGCGCATATTTGACAAAAACCTCCAGTGTGGACTCTAGACCGGATTATGCCGCCCATTTTATGTGAAATTCTTTCAGCCCTGGTAATATTTGTGGCTGGGTTCATCAGGGGTTACAGCGGGTTCGGTTCCGGCATGTTTGCTGTGCTGGGCCTCTCACTGCTTTTCCCGCCATCTGAGATGGTCCCCCCTGTCCTTATCCTCGAGGTGGTAGCCAGCAGCTACCTGCTGCCAGGCGTCTGGCGGGTCGTAGACTGGTCCTCCATAGGATGGTTATTTCTAGGCGCAGCCATAGGCACGCCGGTTGGGGCCCGGATGCTGGCTATCGTACCCGCCAACAGCATGAGAGCGGCCATTGCTGTAATTGTGATGGCGCTGGTACTATTGTTTAGGAAAGGCGTACGTTTTCATCGGGTCTTTAATAAACCTGGCATAATAGGGACCGGAGTAGTTTCAGGGGTGTTGAACGGTGGCGCTGCCATAGGTGGGCCCCCAGTTATTCTTTTTTTCTTTTCTTCGAACTTGGAAGTTGCCATATCCCGGGCTTCCCTGATAGCCTACTTTTTTGGAACAGACCTCTATGCAGCATCGATGTGCGCTGTCCAGGGCCTCATAGGTTGGGGGACCCTAAGGCTTACCGCGGTACTGTTACCGCCACTGATGATCGGCCTGGCCTTGGGAAAGAGAAGCTTTATCAGGACGGATCCAGATGTCTTCCGCTTGAGGGTGTTTCAAATACTTATGCTTCTTTCTGTTGGTGCGCTGGTGCGCGCCGTGCTGGCCTAAAGTGGTGCATGGTTATTAGACGGTCAGGTCAGCAAAAGAGTAGGTAATATAAAAAAGTAAATCTTCCAACCAAAGGTCATGTTATGTTGAAGAGGAGGTACGATATGGGCATACCAGAACAAGGGTTCAGCAAAGAGCAGGTGTTTGAGAAACTTGTAGGGCTTCGCAGCCAGGATCTCGACTGGCGGTCTGGCAGGGTCTTTGGGTACATTTTTGATCCGGGTCCGGACGTGAGGGAGGTAGCCAAAGAGGCTTACGGAATGTTCCTAACTGAAAATGCACTTGATTTTACCGTATTTCCAAGTGTCTTGAAACTGGAGACAGACCTTGTGGACATGATGAGGCGGCACTTGGGAGGGGATGAACAGGTTGTGGGAAACTTTACGAGCGGCGGCACAGAAAGCATCATTTTGGCGGTCAAGGCCGCAAGGGATTACTTTCGCGCTAAAAGACCTGAAATTGCGGAGCCAGAGATGATTCTTCCCACAACGGGCCATGCAGCGTTTCACAAGGCAGCCCATTATCTGGGGGTCAAGGTTGTTTTAGTAAGTGTTGACCCGGTCACGTTCAAGGCCGACGTTAAGGCTGTCCGCAGGGCCATAAGCCCCAATACGATCTTGATAGTGGGTTCTGCGCCTTCTTATACCCATGGCGTGATTGATCCGATCAGGGAGATGGCAAAAGTGGCCACCGAAAACGGGATATTGTTTCATTGCGATGCATGCATGGGAGGATTCATGCTGCCCTATTTCAGGAGATTGGGGGCGAGGGTTGAGGATTTTGATTTTTCAGTACCCGGCGTCACCTCTATATCAGTTGACCTTCACAAGTATGCATATGCCGCGAAGGGTGCTTCAATAATTTTGTATCGCAGCAAGGAATTAAGGCGTTATCAAATCTTTTCATGCTCCCGGTGGACCGGTTATACGGTGGTGAACAATGCCGTTCAAAGCAGCAAGTCTGCGGGACCCATGGCGGCGGCATGGGCGGTTATCAATTACATCGGGGACAAGGGGTACCTCGAGCTTGCAAGAAAAAAGCTGGAGGCGACAAGGAAGGTGGTGGAAGGCATAAGGCAGATTGAAGGCCTGAGAATCCTTGGGGATCCTGAGATGTGCCTTGTGGCCTTCACCTCGGATGAGGTTAACGTGTTCCACCTGATCGACGAGATGAACAACAGAGGATGGTACATTCAACCGGCACTATCCTTTGACAACTCACCGCGACACATACACATGTCCATTAATGTCTCAAACGTTGCATGGATAGATGATTTTTTAAGGGATTTAGAAGAAGCGGTGAACAAGGCACGCCGAGCAAAGCAGGACGATTCAAGCGCCCAACTAAAAGAGATGCTTTCTTCCATGGACTTTTCTTCCATGACACAGGAAGACTTTTCTTCCATGCTCAAGCTGGCAGGAATTGACAGCGGAACATTGCCCCAGCGGATGGCAGAGATCAACGAGATAATGGATTTTCTTTCACCAGAGATACGGGAAAAATTATTGGTAGAATATGTAAACAATTTGTTTGCATGAAAGTAGGACGCACCAGCAGGAAGGAGGTAGGCCATGGGCACGCCATTTCCATTTGAGCTTTTGCTTGTTTTTGGTTTCCTTTCCATAATGTTGCTTGCAGGCCTGTTCTTGAGGGCGAAGGTTACTGTTCTTCAAAATTTTCTCTTCCCCGGGTGCCTCGTAGGGGGCGTGCTGGGTCTGATCCTAATCAATACCGGAACGGTCCACATATCATCAAAGACCTTGCAAGCCATTGCCTATCACCTTTTCAATATCTCCTTCATATCCGTTGGACTGACTTCTTCTGATATTGATACCGGACAGGGCGGGCACGGCAAAGAAATCGCAAAAGGGTCTGTGTGGATGGCACTGACACAAGGCATTACCTTTCCCCTTCAGGCGGTGATAGGGGGGCTGACGGTGGCGTTGCTTTCACTGTTTGGCTTGAAGCTATTTTCTACCTTTGGTTTTCTTTTGCCCCTGGGGTTTAATGAAGGACCCGGTGAGGCCCTGTCATTCGGCAAGGTTTGGGAGGGTATTGGCTTCCAAGATGCGGCCACAATAGGGATTGGTTTCGCCACCATGGGATATCTATTTTCGCTCTTGGTGGGGGTACCTCTGGTTAACTGGGGTATTAGAAAGGGATACTCTGCCCATGGCGGCAAGGCGCTTCCCAAGGATTTTCTGATAGGCATAGTTCCCAAGACACAAGAAAAAGAAAAGGCAGGCGAACTCACCATTCATTCGGGTAATACTGATACCCTCGCCTTCCAAATGGCAATGGTAGGGTTAATATACGTGATAACCTATTTTTTTGTAAAATATCTAGGAAGGTTACTGCCGGCCGATGTGGCAAAGATGATGTGGGGATTTTTCTTTTTCTTTGGTTTGGGGTTCGCACTTTGCGTCAAGTGGGTCATGAACAAGCTTGGATGGGCCTATCTTCTTGATCCGGGTATACAACGCAGAATCACCGGTTGGTCTGTTGATTTCCTCATTGTTGCCACCGTGGCCGCCATCCAGGTTTTGGTTGTGTGGAAGTATGTTATTCCATTCTTCGGTATCTCCTTGGTGGGGGGAATATTAACGACGCTAGTGGTGGTGTACCTGGGAAAGAGGCTTCCTTCATATAGTCTGGAGCGTATGGCGGCTATCTATGGCACTGTAACGGGTACAGTGTCATGCGGGCTGCTGTTATTAAGAATAGCGGACCCGGAGTTCCGCACCCCGGTTGCAATAGAGATAGCCATAATGAATGTCTTTGCCGTCCCTGTTGTGGGCGGGGGTACCATACTCATAAATGGTCCCATATGGTGGAACTGGAGCGTGCTTTTCACCACTGGGATATTTTTCGCAATCATGCTGGCGTCTGCAGCGGCAATAAGGGCCTTGGGCTTGTGGGGAAAGCGGGCCTATGAGTGAAGGGCATTCGCACACCTCGAGGTGACCTACGTCCAGCCTTGGCCGTACTAGGCAATGCCAGTTACTAGGCCTTGCTTTGAGATGAATTATAAATGCCAGCCTTTCGGCGTGCCTCTGATTTTTTGCTTATGTATGTACCTTCTATAAGGTCCAGGCCCAGTTTACCCGATATCATGGTTCTTAGATAATCAAGGTGGGGACAGACGGGGCCGTGGAAATTGTCCTTTGTGATACATGAAGCAAGGTGCACCACAATACGATCTTTTTCTATGTTTTCTTCTTTCTGTATAGTTCGTATTAGATCCAGCAATTTCCTATGAACAGCCCTTCCACAACATCCACCGCAAGTAAGGTACAAGGTCCGATAGGTATTGTTAGCCGGGTATGAAGAAAACAGCCCTGTTCTTTCATTAAATGCCTTTTCGCAAAAGTACCCGGAACACCGCTCCATAACGATATGACACTGCACTGTAACCACGTAGATTTTGCCTTTCACGTATGGTCCCTCCCGTTTTTGTGAGAGTTTGATAAGTTATACTGCTGTTTGCTTACCAGAAAGGGAGAGCTAGTGCAAACAGGGTTGTATATCAAAAAAATGTAGCTTATAGTTGCTGCCTGTAAATATAGGCAAATTTCTTCGGAAACGAAAGGATGATAAGGAATGAGCAAAACGGTTCTTGAGGTTTTTTTCCCGGGAGGAAAGAGAGTGGATGCAAAGATAGGAAAATTTGTGATTAAGACAGATCAACCAGTGTGGTCAGGGGGAGAAGGGTCTGCACCCGAGCCCTTCCAATTGTTCTTGGCCTCTATCGCCACTTGTGCGGGGATTTATGCGGTTAGTTTTTGCCAGTCGAGGGATATAAGCACAGACGGGATGTCTTTAACAATGGAATGTGAATGGGACGACGAAAGAAGGAGATATAAGAAATTTTCCATAAACCTCAAGTTGCCCAAAGGATTCGACAGTAGGTACAAGAAGGCCATAATAAGGTCTATGGACCTTTGCGCGGTGAAGAAGCATATGATAGAACCTCCGGAATTTGAAATCACCGCTTCATAGTTAGAAGCCAGTGAGAGGATACAAGAGATTCTTCCCAAGAGCAATGAAACCCGCCGGGGCATAATCAAATGGCTGTTTTGAGCGAGTCGGCGTATCTGCCTAGTTTGTGGCGATCAATGCCCACTTTTTGGCCTTCGCCACATTTGCATTTATTATGCTCTTCCAAGGTTCTCAAAGTACTTGGGAAAGGGATGAGGACCAGCAGGAGGTATAGCAATGATTTTGAAATCCATCTTGTGCGCATTAAGAGCCCGATCCAATTATGGCCAGATGTCCGGCAATAACAGCACGATTACTCGCAGACCAGCCGGAGGATGTCTGTTTTTGCCTCCAAAATGTCCTGGTCGTCATCCTCCAGGCCAGGGATGCCTCCAAATATCCCCATGTCGGCTAACGCGGATTTTATTATCGCGGGCGGATTGGGGAAGTAGATGTCCCGTAACTTATGCAAAAACTGACCGATTTCCCACAACTGTTTCAGGGAATCAGGGTAATCTCCTTCTTCTTCGGTCAGGTGCAGGGAGGACTCAGTGATGGCCCTCCATTTGTCAGGAACTAGATTGGCGCCTGCCGATACCACACCGCTGAGGCTCGGATATTCAAGAAAACGCGCCTCGTCGCCGTCATATATCCTGAAACTCGCGTGCCTGCGGACGGCCTTTTGGTAGTTGTACGCGCGATCCAGTGTGCCCAAAAAGATCAGTGCAAGGATAAAATCCATCTCTGCCATTTCCTTCAAGATTGACGTGCGGATATTCTTTCGCTTTATAGAGCTTCGAACTTGGGACACTGAAGCAGGATCATTAACTACTACAAAGGGCCGCTCTGCAAGGCGGAACAGTTCCTCATAGAGGGTCGGAAGCCCTCTATTGCTATGGTAAAGAAGGGGAGTGTCCACCCAGTAAATGGGACGGTCGTGTAAAGTGCTCTCTGTTACCTTTTGAAGGGCTACTAGGTTGCGCCTGGTCTCTGCCTCGTCTTTTCCGCTAATCCATACAAGTAAAGGCAAGCCCTCAGGAAGAAGCGCCATTGTCCTTTCAAACAATTCCTTTTTTACCTTTAGGCCGAGTTTTCTGCCTTCACCGGCCCATGGGCTGGAGATCAAAATTCCATGGGCATGTTGGGAAACCTTTTCCAGTAACCTTTCGAGTCCTGGGATATCAACTGTGTCCCCAGTTTCAGTAGGTGTCACTAAGTCAACAATCAGTCCTCGGGGCGGATCTTGAAATGCCATTAATCCTGAATTCCTCCCTGCCTAGAAGGTCATGGAGATGTGCTATTCCCTTGATGTGTTTTTCCCTGTCCACCACGACAAGGTGCGTTATCCCATATAGTTCCATTATGCCAAGGGCCTCGGCAGCGCTCTGGTTCTCATCAATGGTTTTGGGTGAAGGTGACATGATTCCATCCACCAAGAGATCATGAATTTCCTTGCTTTTTAGCAAGGCCCTTCTCAAGTCCCCGTCGGTAACTATACCTTGAAGACGATTGTTACCGTCTGCCACCAATGTTGCGCCGATGCCCTTGTTGTTGATTACCGCTATGGCATCGCCGACCTTGGTACCCAGCTTTACAACGGGGACATTATCGCCCGTAAGCATGATTTCCTTGACCTTCAGGGCCAAGCGCTCTCCCAGAGTACCACCTGGATGAAATTTCCTAAAGTCTTCTTTTCCGAACCTGCGCTTATTTATAAGCACCACGGCAAGGGCGTCCCCCATGGCAAGGGCGGCGGTGGTGCTCGCAGTGGGGGCCAGTCCCAGGGGGCAGGCTTCCCGTTCCACGCCTACATCAATAACAACGTCACTGGCCATAGCCATGGGGGAGTCCGGGGCGCCAGTGAATGATATGATCCTGGCTCCCATATTTTTCAGAATGGGAAGGATGGTGTTGATTTCGGGGGTCCGTCCACTGTTAGAAATCGCCAGCACGATGTCATCTTTGGTCACCATTCCCAGGTCACCGTGGATTGCCTCTGCAGGATGCAGGAAAAGAGAAGGTGTCCCCGTGCTATTGAGCGTGGCAGTGATTTTTCTGGCCACCAGGCCGGATTTTCCCATGCCCGTAAGAATAACGCGACCCTTGGCCTTTAATATTATTTCAACCGCCTTCTTGAACTCAGGGCCTATCTTATCGACTAGTCCGAGAATCCCGTGGGCCTCTATTTTCAGCACCTGTTTGGCTTGTTCTATGACCATGTGCCTTTCCCGGTTTTGTCATCCCCATATAGCTAAAATTTCTCCCTGACTTTCTATCACGTAGGGATTAAAATGTTCAAGAGTTAAGTTTTGAGGTGTTCTCTGAGGCATTGGCTTTCCCAAAACCGGTAGATACTCAGGAGCAGAGCGATGAGCAGTCGTTTTGTGGTTCATGAACACCATTCGTCTAGGTTGCACTATGACCTTCGTCTCGAGATGGACGGGGTTTTAAAGTCGTGGGCCCTGCCCAAGGGTCCTTCCATGAACCCAAAGTACAAACGGCTTGCCGTACAGGTGGAAGATCATCCTGTTGAGTATGGAGATTTTGAGGGGATAATACCTGAAGGCTCGTATGGAGCTGGGCCGGTCGTGATCTGGGACAAGGGCAGCTTTGATCTTATTGAGCAAAAACCAGATAAAATCTCTTTCAAACTCAACGGTGAAAAACTCAAAGGAGAGTTCACTCTGGCCAAATTGAAAAGAGGGCAAAGAGGGAATGAATGGCTTCTGATAAAAAGAAAAGACGGGCTGGAAGATCCAAACTGGAAGCTTGAAAAGGTCCTTACACCAGAGAAAAGAAAGGAGCTAGGAATAAAACAACCACCCTGCGCTACTTCCTGATACCGTCGCCCAGATTTTTCCCGTGGCAAATGACCTCTGAGCATACATTCCGCTATTCCTCCACTGTGGTATTCCACTGTTTCATTATTCCATTCCTGTCTTTTTCCTTATTTCAAATACCACTGTTCCACCGCCCGTATATTCACATGGGTCCAGACACTGGACATACGCGACTTCGGGGTCTTTTGAAAGGCCGATGTCCCTTGGATCCACTCCCCTGTAAAGGGCAATATGATATGGGAGAATAGAGGCTAAGGAGTGCATACATACGTTGTCTGTTTCTTTGAGGTTAAACTTGTAACCTTGCTCGAGGACGATTTTGTCCCCAACCCTGTACACCGGACAGGTTCCCCTGATTTCTTTCACTGTTATGACCAGTCTTTCCATAGTGCACTCCTCGTACGCTACTTTTAGGAGCCTCAGGGTATCAAGGAACACCCTGCCCAATCTGGCCCTATGTCAATATCCCCATTGTGGGGAGCAGCTCAAGCAATACATATCTCCTGTGTTCCCGGGCAGCGCATATGAACCGGTAGGTATCAGACTGTTCAATAGGAGCGTTACGCTTTCGCCGGTACTCCACCAATCTCGGCCGCCACAGCCCGTCATCGTAGTGGAGTTTCTTGTCTGCCGATTTGGGTTTGAAGAATTCTCCCTTTGCAATGGCGGTCTTCCACTTTGAAACTCGTTCCTGCTTTGGGGCCTCATACCTTATCAATGATTCAAGTGGTGTTGCTATGTCTTCCCAAGGGGTGGGACCCGAAGGATCGGTGACGCCTTGGGCAATGCCTGAAAAGCTACAGAAAAAATCATAAAGTTTCTTGCATGCCCTCATGTAAGTTAGGGGATTGTCTCTTCTCACTTTCTCAGGGTCGCCCCCCTGAGATTCATATTCGAATTCCCACTTGAGATATGGCCTGTCAGGAAAGGTGGCCACCGCGGCATGCCCTACCGGAACAATTTCAGCGAAATCGCTGACAAACCGCGTCTTGAATTCCTCAAATTTAGCCCAAATGTAATGAGTGATTGAGCTTTTGTGTGACCCTGTTATTCGTATTGACTCGCCTTTTACCTTATTCCAATCACTTGCTATCCCGAGGAAGCCGCTATGTGAAAAGGTGTCGGCGTACGCATGGCAAACAATTCCGATGAGATGTGGCCAAAATTTTTGGTTTCTTTTTTTTAGGGCATGTTGAAGCATTTTTTTGGCAACCGGGCTGTCCTCAGCGCATATCAGCTTTCTGATGAAAGCCTTTCTAGGAAGTTTGGTGTTGCCTGAGGCACCTCCCGGAAGAAAATGAAAGGGAATCCAAACCCGCCATTGGTCGCCTGGGAGAGTATTCTGGTAATCTATGGGACGGTGGCTTGTCATGGTGGGAAGGATACCCTTGCCGTTAGGAAGTGCTACTGCTTCGGCATCAATAGCATCATCCACAAATTGAGATGAATAGGCAATGGTATACGAGGTTTCGGGATTCAAGCCCGCTGCTCTGCAGAGCGCATACACGCCGTAAAAGTGCATGTCTATTTGCATCGTGCCTCCCCTTTATATGTATTTTTTTGCTCCCACAAGGTGACTGCGGAAGTAACTGTTGTCCAAGCGGTCGGTTTTTATTCTTTTCCCCTTGCCAGGCGCATGGATGAAGCGATTTCCTCCCACATATATTCCCACATGCGAAACCGTGCGTCCCCTAGAGGTAGCAAAGAAAACCAGGTCGCCTTTTCTCATATCCCGCAATGGGATTGGAATTCCCAGCTTCCACTGTTGAAATGAGGACCTGGGAAGGTTTAACCCATTGAGTTGATACACCGCCATAGTAAAGCCGCTGCAGTCAAAACCACTTTTGGGAGAGGTGCCGCCCCATTGATATGGAAGACCAATGAAGCTGTAAGCGGTTTTAACGATCCTTTCCCTGAGTCTTGCCTTGCCCTTTTCATCAGAGAGGTATCGCACAAATGACTTCGGGCTTATAATAAAAACTTTTTTAATAATTCCCTTTTGTTGCAGGAGCAGAGCCTTTCTTGAGGCAAGGGAGTAAGAAGGAAAGTTTCCAAACCTCACCTTGTACAGGCCGGATGGGTCCCTGAAGTAAAATGCCCAGATGTCGTGTGCTTGTAACGCATGGGTCAGGCGTATGGCATTCTCGACCTTGGAGAAGGCGCCTACCTGAACCGAATAGCCGAGCCTGATCTCCGGCCTTCGGGCTTGAGGAGGGAGGGGGCTTTGCCTATGGGAAGGCGCACAAGAAGGCAAAAGAAGGGCTAGGACAGCAAGCAAAATAGTGAGGAAGCATAAATGTGATCTTGTAAATCTTTCAGCCATGTTTTTCTAAGGCAACTATATGCCCGCCAACGGGATTTTGTCAATCAGTGTGGGTATTCCGGGTTGAGTTGTTGATTTTATTGGCGTAAGCGAATATTATCCTGAAGTTCTACAAGACAAATCGGCAGCAAGGGATTTGGACATGAGACTAGAGATTAAAGACGTGGCTCGAATGCTAGATCTCCCCGAGGCCACCATCGCCAGGTGGATCAAGCAGGGAAAGATTCCCGCAAAATTGGAAAGAGGACGATACATCTTTGAAGACAGACAGTTGAAGGCCTGGGCCAGGACCCACAATATCACCTTGCGTGAGGACAAGTTGCATGAGCAGTCAAATAACGAGGATGACATCACTCTGCACGATGCTATGGAGCGGGGAGGCGTGTTTTTCGACGTAAAAGGTGATAATCCCGAGGAAGTGCTTAAGTCGGCGGTAGCGTTGATGGATTTGCCGCCAAGCGTAGACAGGGAGGTTCTCCTGGAAAAGCTCTTGCAGCGGGAGGAGCTGTCCTCCACGGGAATTGGTGAAGGAGTGGCCATACCCCACCCGAGGCATCCTTTGGAGAGTTTTCCCCTAAAAGCCACAGTGACAACGTGCTTTCTGGAAAAAGAGGTGGACTTCAATTCTGTTGATGGCAGACTCGTATTCGTCATATTTGTCATGCTCAGCAGGTCAACCAAGATTCACCTTAAATTGCTCTCCAGGCTGAGCTTTTGCTTGCGAAACAGGGAGTTTGTACATATGCTGCGCTCGCGTCCGCAGCCCGAACAGCTTCTGTGCAAGGTTAAGGAGCTTGAAGGTCAACTATAAAAATACTGGTGGAATAATGGTTAGGGATGTCAGACCCTGAGAATGAAGATTTTCATACACAACCTAAACGAGCGGCTCCAATTGGTCATAATCGGGGCCGTGGTAGGGGTGGGAGGAGGCGTTGCCTCCGTGGCCCTGAATAGAGCCCTGGAATGGGGCGCGGAGTTACTGCACCCTTACCGGCACCACTGGTTTTCCTTTCTACTCCCTGCCTGTGGGGCGGCCCTATCTTCTATCTTCCTCTTTAATTTGGCAAAAGACATTGGCGGGCACGGGGTGCCTGAAGTGATATACAGTGTCATACGCCGTGGAGGTCTACTGAGATTCCGGTCAAGTTATTCTAGGCTCGTGTCCTGTTGCTTGACCATTGCCAGTGGTGGATCTGCAGGTCCGGAAAGTCCGGTAGTTATAAGCGGTGCCAGCGTGGCCTCGAATATTGCAAGTTTTTTCCGGCTCCGGGACCGCCAGCGTATTGTGCTTGTAGGTGGGGGGGCGGCTGCTGCCATTGCTTCAATTTTCAATGCCCCCGTAGCGGGGATCGCCTTCAGCCTGGAGGCCATCATGGGGGAATGGACCCCTACAAACTTGATTACCATAGGGGTTGCTTCGGCTGTGGGCACAGAGGTCAGCCGGCTCTTGCAAGGCAATCAGATTCCATTCGAGGGTCAGCCTTTTACCATCTCCAACCTTGACCTAGTGGCATGTCTGGGGCTGGCCATGTTTACGAGCATGGCCTCCGTATTATTGATCAGGCTGCTGAGATGCGTCAGGGAAATATCTAGTAAGACAGTTTCTTTACACTGGGTAAGGGCAGCAAGCGGGGGCCTTGTTGTTGGTCTAATAGGTCTGATGTTGCCTTCGATAATGGGCGAGGGCTATGGCGCAATACGTACAGTGATAGGAGGGAGTTTTTCAGAAGGCCTTGCCATAGCGGGCCTGATTGCCCTGGGAAAGATAGTAGCAACTTGCCTTACTATCGGCACCGGGGGGATGGGGGGACTTTTTGCCCCATGCCTTGTGATAGGGAGCTTCACAGGGCTCTTTTACCAGCGATTTCTGATTTACCTTTTGCCGGGAGTGCACTGGGCAGGGGAGCCGTATTTCGCGTTGGTCGGCATGGCTGGAGTGATCAGCAGTGTTTTGCAGGCCCCCATGACTGGAATATTCTTAATTACGGAGATTACGGGTGGGTATCAGGTACTGGTGTCCGTGCTGTTGGTTTCGGTGATAAGTGTGACTCTCAGCCATATATTTGAGCCATTTTCAGTGTACCATCACGAGCTTGTGGCACACGGCGAGCTGTTGCGCCCGCGAACTGACAGAAGGGTTCTTTCAGAGCTGTCTATCACAGAGTTGCTGGACAGCGATTACCAAGAGGTTCCGCCGGAGATGCCGCTTAGGGAATTCGTGGAGCTTGTTAAACGCAGCCCTTACCATTTCTTCCCAGTGATTGATTCAAAGACAAAAAGGTACCTGGGCCTTATCCACTTTGATGACGTGCGGGCTTATCTTTTCGACGCGAACCTGTATGATTCTCTCCTTGTAGAAGAGCTCATGGATACCACGGTGCCCACCATCTCCCTTGACGATGAACTGACAGAGGTGCTAGATGTTTTTGAATATGGACATGATTCAACCCTTCCAGTGGTCCACGATGGGAGATTCTTGGGCCTTATCTCCAAGGCAACAATACTGGATCATTACCGAAAGGAACTGATCGTGGAAGAAGAGATCTAAGGAGGATCAATACAATGCGGAACGAACTCCTGCATATCTTTAGGAACACTCCGTTCGGCCGGGAAACACTCATGGCCTCGGTATATTTTTGCAAGGAAACAGGCACCTCCCTCAGGGTATACATTCCCAAATTTCGGCAGTTTCTCATGTATTTTGAGCACGAGGTTGTGACAGTGGACCTTGACAGGGCATTTCTCAGGGACCCCGGTACCGCAAAGAAACATGCCGAGGAAATCGTCCTCGAGGGTGGCCTTACGCCCCATTTTATAGAGCCCAAGGGATTCACTGCGTCAACTCTCCCGGACTTGCCGGTTGACTATCGTTATATGACCTGTCCCAGAACCATTAGTAACCTTTCAGCCAAGATAGGGCTGGGGTATATAGGTCCTCGCGTACGAAACATCATTAGAAGTGCAGATTTTCCTGTATTTATTCCTACCCCAGTTTATAAAGAGTGGAAAAGGATCGTTGTCTTCTTTGGTGGCTCCCAGAATGCCATAAAAGCAGTCCAGTATGGAATTGAAATAGCCACTGTGTCTGGATTTCCTCTTATCCTTTTTACACAGGGTGAGGACAAGGATCTGAGGTATTATGAAGATGAAATCAAAAAGGCAGGCCTCTTTGAGAAACTTGAGACGTTGGGATTTGATTGGTTATTTTTTGATAGGGGCGAACTGAAAATAAATCTCTATGAAGTACCCCACGATAGCCTGGCAATTGTGGGAGCCTATGGCCATGGCGTGATCAAAGAGGTCCTGTTTGGAAGCAAGATGGAGGAGATCCAGACGGTTCTTCCCAACAGTATGCTGATTGTAGGACCCAACTGTACACCTGTGATAGGTTAGAGTGTGGCTATATCAGTTTCTGGTCCTCAGGAAACTCATTGCTTGAGTGTATCCCAGTGGAAGGAGTCATTGCCGATTGGCAACCTACAAGTAGTGCACCCCGCTTTACCCTCGATGAGTAGTATGAAATAACCCCCATCCCAGTAGTAGTGCCTCCTTGCAAATTATTTTTGTAGACCAACTTCGCCGTTCAATCGTCTTATAAACAAAAACATATGGGAGGGAGGTATCTGAAATGAAGCGATTTTGGATGGTGATTGGTATTGGATGTTTGGTTGGAGCCTTTGCGTTTTGTGATGTGGCACTTGCGGGCAGGATAGCCCGTAGGCAAATAAGGCAGCAAAAGAGGATTCATCAGGGCATTGCAAGTGGTGAGCTGACTTGCAGGGAGACCCGCAGGCTCGAGAGGGAGCAAGTGCGTATTCAGAGGGCAAAACGTAGGGCCTGGAGTGATGGGCGCCTTACCCCACGGGAAAGGGTGCGGCTCGAGGTGATGCAAGATAAGGCCAGTGCCGATATATATCGCCTCAAGCACAATGACTGGACTAGGTAAAAGACAACCATCTGAAATTCCATGAAGCATAGCGCCTGCTGAACCGATACTAAGGATGTATGATACCATCAGCCGGCAAATTAAAAGGAGATACGTCCTCCGCAGGCGCCACCCCGTACCTTGAGGAGCTTGTCAAAAGAGCCAAGAAGGGTGACATAGAGGCATTTGAGTCTTTGGCCAGATATTACTGGGCCCCTGTCTACAGGATGGTTTATCATCGTGTGCGATCTAGGATGGATGCTGAAGATATAACCCAGGATGTATTTATTACTGCCTTTAAGCGCATCAGGAGCCTTAACGAAGAATCCAAATTTCGATCATGGTTATACACAGTTGCAATAAACCGGGTGCGAGACCATATGAGAAAAAGGAAGTTGCTTAATCTCATAGGTTTTTCAGCACTTAAACAAGACAATGACATAGAACAACAAGGGATATCCGAAGGCCCGAACGCTTTTGAAAAAGTTTTAAGAAAGGATTTTTGGAACGAGGTGGAAAAGTTTCTTAGCGAGCTTTCAAGATTTGAGAGAGAAGTTTTCATATTGCGGTTTATGGATCAGTTGAACATTTCAGAAATAGCAGAAGTGATGGGAAGAGGTCAGAGCACCATAAAGACCCATCTTTACAGGGCGCTAAAGAAATTCAGAGCTGAGGCAAGGTTTCAAACGTTCTTGGAAGGGATCGAGTAATGGAAAATCAAACAAAACATCTTACTGAAGAGCAGATAACATGGGCCATAATTGATGAGAATGAATTGCCACAAATGGCAAAGGACCATTTGATCCGGTGCCAAATGTGTTCTAGAAAGGTGGAGTCCCTTGGATCCAGCCTCGGCAAGATTAGGAAACTTGCGACGGAATCTGTGCGCGTTCCTCCACCACGTCCAGTTTTTGAAAGGAAGAAATCTAAACAAAGATCCATTGTATTCTCGTGGGGCCACTTGGGGCTGTCTGCTGCGCTAGCTGGGGTGTTAGTCGTTGTAGTTTTTGGTGGTTTTCAGATCAATCAATACCGACTACACAAACGGATAGCAGCGGTGACCCGGGAGATGGAAATGGATATGAGTCTAATGGCTGAGGTGGATGACCTGATAGAGAACCCGCTTCCACGAATTTATGAGGAAATCTC
>Ga0164318_10002684_pt1 | contig 16610 bp, 15 predicted proteins | sample GuaBasSedimGuay9_FD_113734 | JGI IMG/M metagenome (GOLD analysis project Ga0164318, IMG submission 113734) | Subseafloor sediment microbial communities from Guaymas Basin, Gulf of California, Mexico - Guay9, Core 4571-4, 0-3 cm | ecosystem: Environmental > Aquatic > Marine > Hydrothermal vents...
AAGCAGTTCGGTGATACACTCTTGAATGCCGTCAGCCAGGTGGTGGATCCAGGGAAGATCGACTGCGTGGTCAGCAACCACACGGAGATGGACCATTCCGGGGCCCTGCCGCGGATTATGCACAGGATCGGCGAGGACAAGCCGATCTACTGCTCCAGGATGGGAAAGAAAAATCTCTCGCTGCATTTTCCACGGGCGTACAATTATCAGGTGGTGGAGACCGGGGGAGAGCTGAGCCTCGGGAAAAAGACGCTCTCTTTTCTGGAGACCCGCATGGTCCACTGGCCCGACAGCATGTTCTCATACCTGAAAGAGGACCGGATCCTGTTCGCCAGTGACGGGTTCGGGCAGCACTATGCCGGGCCGGAGCGCTTCGATGACGAGATCGGCGATGCCATCATGCCCCACGCCAAGAAGTATTTTGCCAATATCCTGCTGCTCTACGCGCCGCTCATCCTGAAGCTGGTCAATACGGTCACGGAGATGAACCTGCCCATTGACATGATCTGTCCGGACCATGGAATCATGTGGCGGAAAGATCCCTCGAAAATCATCAATGCCTACGTGGAATGGAGCACCCAGACGCCCCGGCGGAAGGCCGTGGTGGTCTATGACACCATGTGGCACAGCACCGAGAGCATGGCGGAGGCCGTTGTGGAGGCCCTTGTGGAGGAAGACGTTGAGACCCGGTCCATGCACCTGGGGACCTGCCATCGGAGCGACGTCATCACCGAGGTCCTGGACGCGGGGGCCGTGGTCGTCGGGTCGCCGACCCTGAACAACAATCTGTTTCCAACGGTGAGCGATTTTCTGACCTACATGAAGGGGCTGAAACCCAGGAACAAGGTGGGCGCGGCGTTCGGTTCCTACGGTTGGAGCGGTGAGGCCGTCAAGCTTTTGAACAGGGAACTGGAGGAAATGAAATTCGACGTGGTGGATCCGGGTGTTCGGGCCCAGTTCGTTCCCGGTGACAAGGCCCTTGATGCCTGCCGGGAACTCGGCAGAAAGATCGCCGCCGGACTGCCCGCGGCATGACTTTCCGTCCTTTCACGGCGGCGGATTCCCCTGCGGAGGCGCCGTCGTGAGAGGGGGTCCCCGATTCCGTAAATCGCTGAAACGGCCCCGACGTTTCAGCCTTCATTCCCCGCCGCCCTCGCGGCGATGCGGTGCCCCAGGGGATATATGGCGCGCAGGGGAAAAGATGGGGGCGTTCCCGGCGTCCATCGAAGTCTTCGATCAGGGCACCGCTTTAACGGCGCCCCCTTATTCGCCATAGCCGGAAGACAACACCACATAATCGGATCAGGCCGCCATTATGGATCCCGCCCGTCTGATTCCCGTCCCCGATGCCCTTTCCGTTCCCATGGAAGATGAAATGCACCATCCCGGTATCCTGGAAAGTCCGGTCGCCGGGAGGAGGGCGTGGACCCCCGATCCGGGGAAAAACCCTTGACAACCGGGGAACGGAAAATATAGGATAAAAAATATCCTATTAATCTTATTGGAGAGAAGTACGGTGCGGATCACGAGAGCGGGCGAATACGCCGTGCGCTGTGTCCTCTACCTTTCGATGCGGGAGCGCGCGGGGGTTGTCGGTCGGCGGGAGATTGCGAAGGCAATGGAGATCCCCGATCAGTTCCTGGGGAAGATCGCCCAGCAGCTGGCCCGCTCCGGTTTCATCGAGATCGTCCAGGGCGCCCGGGGCGGGTACCGGCTCCTGAAACCTCCTTCCCGGATCACGCTCCTGGACGTGGTGGAATCGGTCACGGGGACCATTTTCCTGAACGATTGCGTGATGAAGCCGGATGCCTGTTCCAGGAGTTCCGCGTGCGCCATCCACCGGGTATGGGAGAAGGCCAGGGATCAGTTGCGTCAGACCCTTCGGGAGGCCACCTTTAAGGAACTCGCGGATGCGGAGACGTGCATGACGCACCTGTCCGATCCCCCGGGACGAAGCCGGAATCCTTTTCAGGTGCTGCATTAATATGGTCCGGTAACCCATAACCGTCACACCGACATTCGGGGAAGGAGGTTTGTTCATGGACGTGTTGTTTCTCTCAAGACTTCAGTTCGCTGCGGCCACTTTTTTTCATTTCCTGTTTGTGCCGCTGACCCTGGGCCTGTCGGTCCTGGTGGCCATCATGGAGACCCGGTACGCGCGGACGAAGGAGGAGGTTTATCTCAGGATGGTCAAGTTCTGGGGGAAGCTCTTCCTGATCAATTTTGCCGTGGGTATCGTCACCGGCATCACCCTTGAATTTCAGTTCGGCACCAACTGGTCCCGGTATTCCCAGTTCATGGGCGATATCTTCGGCTCTCTCCTGGCCATTGAGGCCCTGGGCTTTTTCTTCCTGGAATCGATCCTCCTGGGGGTCTGGATCTTCGGGTGGAAAAAGATTTCCTCCAAGGCCCACGCCATCGTCATGTGGCTGATCGCCTTCGCTTCCACCGGATCGGCCGTGTGGATCCTGACCGCCAATGCCTGGATGCAGCATCCGGTGGGATACGTGATACGGAACGGCCGGGCCGAGTTGTCCAGTTTCGCCGCCGTGGCCTTGAACAAGTTCGGGATCCTGATGTTTTTTCATACGGTGAGCGCCGCCTATATCCTGAGCGCCTTCTTCGTGATGGGCATCAGCGCCTATCACCTCCTCAGGAAACAACACGTGAACCTCTTTACCCGTTCCTTTCGCATCGCCCTTGTTTTCGGACTGATCTTTTCCTTTTTCGAGGTCTTCGAGGGACATATTCATGGCGGCGACCTGGCGGAAAAACAGCCCACCAAGCTGGCGGCCATGGAATCCCACTGGGAGACGGCCCGGCGGGCCCCCATCTACCTGTTCGCGATGCCCGACGAGGCCCATGAAAGAAACCGCCACGGCGAGTATCTCGAGTGGAAGCGGAAGGCGGAAGAAGGCCGGGAAAGAAGGGGCCGCCGGGAACAGGGGCGCCAATGGATGTCGAACGGTTGATCACAGGAGGAGTTTTATGAAAAAAGTCGTGCTGTTTGCTTTTAATGGTGAGTTCATGTGTTTTATCCATGTCCTGCTGAACGCCCTGGACATGCACGAAAGGGGATATGAGGTGAAGATCGTCATTGAGGGTTCCGCCACCGGCCTGGTGCCGCAGCTGACCCACAAGGGAAATCCCATGTCCCGGCTCTATGAAAAGGCCAAGGCCCTCGGCCTGATCGACGGCGCATGCAAGGCCTGCTCCGGAAAGACCGGCATGGTGGAGGCGGTACGGTCCCAAGGGATCCGGCTCCTGGACGATATGGGCGGGCATCCTTCCATGGCCAGGTACAGGGAAGACGGGTTTGAAGTATTGACCTTCTGACAGCCGATAAGGACCGGGAAAAGGCGTGGCGCCGTTTTTCCCGCTAAATGCGGGGCGGAGCACGTGCCTCCCCGGGGGAATCAACCCTTTCCCCGCGTTTTTTCAAAGTCGTTGACGCGGGCGGCAGAGAGGATAAAGGAGGTGGGGACGTGAAGGAATTGAAAATCGGATGCGGCAAGCCGACCGGTGCGACGGTCGGCGGCCCGGATGAAAAAGAATCTCCGGCTACGGACACGGGAAAACGAAAGGAGGATGTCATGGCATCGGTAGCGGTTGGGGCCAAGGCCCCGGACTTTGAGGCCCCGGCCTTTCAGGGCGGAAAATTTGGACAGGTCAAGCTCTCGGACTATCTGGGAAAGTGGGTGGTCCTTTGTTTCTATCCCGGTGACTTCACGTTTGTCTGAGCGACGGAACTGGCGGCAGTTGCCGCCAAGTACAAGGATCTCCAGGACCTGGGAGTGGAGGTGCTTTCCGTCAGCGTGGACAGTCATTTCGTCCACAAGATGTGGCAGGATTACGAGCTGTCCAAAATGGTGGACGGCGGCGTTCCCTTTCCCATGCTTTCCGATGGCCCCGGGAATATCGGGAAGGCCTACGGCGTGTATAACGAGGATGCCGGGGTGGAAATGAGAGGGCGGTTTATTATCGATCCCGACGGCGTGGTGCAGGCATTCGAGGTGTTGACGCCCCCCGTTGGCCGGAACGTGGCGGAACTGATCCGGCAGATCCAGGCGTATCAGCACGTGCGGAAGACCAATGGCGAAGAGGCGACGCCTTCGGGATGGCAGCCGGGAAAACCGACCCTGAAACCGGGCCCCGATCTCGTTGGAAAGGTCTGGGAAGAGTGGAAGACGGATTCGGCCTTTTGATGCCGTCTCTGGAAAAATTCCCGGTCCCCCGGGCCGCAACGGAGCGGTCCCGGGGGCATTGGGCGCTCTCCCGGTTCCCCGGCGCCCCGCAGATAATGAGGGGATCGTTGACCATCGACAGAGGAGACCATGATGGAAAAACCCGTAAGAATGTTCACGCTAAGTACCTGCAGCCACTGTAAGAGCACCAAAAAATTCCTGGATGATTGCAAGGTGACATACGAGTTCGAGGACGTGGATCTCCTCAAGGGCGAGGAACGGGCCGCGGCGATTGAAGAACTCCGGAAATGGAACCCCAACTGTTCCTTCCCCACCATCATTATCGGAGAACGGGTGATCGTGGGACACAGGGAGGACGAGATACGGGAGGCACTGGGATTATGACCGAGGCGGAGAAGCTGTACGGGATCTTGAAAAAGGCCCAGGAACCGAAAGGGTATTACTTTAACAAAGATCATGTCCGGGTCCTGGAACTCATGGAGGCCCTGATCTTGAACCGGGAGCGATACGGGTACATGGCCTGTCCATGCCGCCTGGCCTCGGGAGACGCCCAGAGGGACCGGGACATCCTCTGTCCGTGTGTTTACCGGGAAGAGGACGTGAAAAAATACGGAAGCTGTTACTGCAATCTCTACGTGTCAAAGGAATGGAACGAGGGGACCATCCCGCACGAATACGTCCCGGACAGGAGGCCTGCGGAAAAGATTCTCGGTTGAACGGACGGGTATTCTCCGGATCGAATGCGCCGGGCCTTCCGTTTCCCTTCCCCTCCGTTCACCCGTTTTCCGTCTCACTCCGTTTTTACCAGCAGGATCTGTCCGGGAAAGATGGTGCTGCGGGGAGTCAGGTGATTGAGCCGGAGAAACTCGGAGAGTTTCATCTGGTTTTTTTGTGCGATGGTGTAGGGCGAATCTCCTTTCAGGACCCGGTACTTCCGGGTCTTTATCCTCGCCAGTTCAGGAATCCCCCTGGGAATGGTCAGGATCTGCCCGATCCTCAGGTCCGCCGTGTCCAGATGGTTGAGGGACTGGATGGCCTCGGTCGTGGTTCCGAACTGCTTGGCGATACGCCATAGGGAATCCCCGTTTCGCACCACGTATTCGGCATATTTCCCCTTGATTTTATAAGCGGGCGGGGCGGGCGGCGGGGAACTCAGGGCCCTCCGGGAGCGACGGGTGGGAATCTTCAGGGTCCACCCCGCCTTGATATACCGGCTGCTTTTCAACCGGTTCATGGCCATGATCGCCCGGATGCTGGTCCGATACCTCCGGGCGATTACGGAGAGGGACTCGCCTTTCCGGACCTTGTGACGCACGTAGGCCACCCGGGGCGGGCGCCACACCGGGATGTCCCCCAGCCGGGCGAGAAGCACGGCGCCCTTTCCCTTCGGCAGTTTCAACGCATAGGGCCGGTCCGGCGTGGAGTTGCGCCGCAGTTCGGGATTGAGGTCTCTCAGAAGGCCGTAAGGGACCGAGAGATAGCGGGCCATGGTCTTCAGGTGGACCTGTTTGTCAATGGTGACCGATTCCGTTTCCACCGGGGCGTCCACGGGCGGGAGCGTAAAACCGTAGGCCCCGGGATCGTTCACGATGTGAAGCACGGCCAGGAACCTGGGGACGTAAAAGGCCGTTTCCCACGGGAGCTTTCCGTAAAGATCCCAGAAATTGTCCAGGTAGTTGATCTTCTGCGTCCGGATCTGCCTCAGGACGGTCCCCTCTCCGCAGTTGTAGGCGGCCAGCACGGTGGTCCAGTCCCCGAAGATCTGGTGCAGTTCCTTCAGGTAGGCGATGGCGGCCCGGGTTGCCTTGTCGGGATCCATCCGCTCGTCGGTCCAGCGGTCTCTCTTGAGTCCGAATTTATATCCGGTTGACGCGATAAACTGCCACAGACCCAGGGCGCGGGCACGGGACATGGCCCGGACCTTGAAACCGCTTTCGATGAGCGGCAGCCATGACAGCTCTTCCGGAAGTCCGGCCGCTTTCAAGGCCTTGACAATGGCAGGGCGATAGCGGCCGGAGCGGCGGTAGGCGCTTATGAAAAACTTCCGTTCCTTCCCCTGAAAGAGTTTGAGGGCCCGTTCCACGTGGGAATTCATTTCAAGGGGGATCACCTTGTGGTCCCCGTTGGCCACCGTGTGCCGCGACGCGTAGACCTCTAATATGCGCCTGGAGATGGTCACCCGGAGGTCCTCTTTCTGCTGCTGGATCTCCGGAGGATTGTCGGCGCCGATTTTCAGGATGAGGGAATAGGCCTGGTCCAGGGCGTCGATGGCGTTGTCCAGGTCCCCGTGTTCCCAGAAATCATCGGAGGCCTGGCAGAACCCGAGAGCGGAATCGAGCATTTCCTGGCTCGATTTTTCCCCGGAAGCGGGCGTCGCGGCCCTTGGGGCGGGTGCCGGTTCCGGGTCGGGTACGGGCTCGGGTGCCGGGAGGGACGGTGCCGGGCCGGGGACGGCCTGTTGGGAGGGAGGTTTTTTCGCTTGTTTTTTTTCAGGGGTGACGTACCGGTATTCACCGGCGCATCCCGCGCCCGCCGCCAGGAAAAGGAAAATCAACAGGATTTCAAGGATGCCTGGACTTGACTGATTTTTCACGTTGACCGGCTTGCTCCTTATTTTCTGGATTCGGGTTCATTGTGTCGTAACAGCTCAATATTTAGGGGAAGCACAGTGAACCTGCCACCGGGATCAGAAAAACCCTCCTACCCCTCTTTTTTGAGCCATTACATCGTGCCGTTGTTTTGGTCAAAGGAGTATAGAGAAGCCGCGGGGAATGGTCAAGAAGATATGGGTTCCGGCCCGTCCGCGCGTGTCCTCTGGCCATTCAGGAGGATTTCCGGTTCTTTTTGCGCTCCAGCAGTCTCACGAGATGCTCCGGTGTATTCAGGTCCGGGGATTCCGTGACCGCTTCCATCAGTTCCGCGAGAATCGCACCCACCCGGGGACCGGGAGGAATCCCCATCACCGCCATCACCTTCCGCCCGTCGACGGCCAGGTCCCGCATCCGGGTCACGATGGGCGCGTTCATCTGCCTCGCCACCCGCTCCTCGAGCTCCTGGAGGAGCCGTAGCCCTTCCCGGCCCCCCCGGCCGTGGGCAAGGATGTCCGCCCGGCGGAAGGCGATGAGGGCTTTTATCTCTTTCGCACCCACCCGGCGGATGAGGCGTCGGACGGCGGCATCCCCCCACGCGGCATGGTATCCGATCATGTGATGGGCGATGAGATGGGTGACCTTCCGGATGGTCCGCCGGTCGAACGCGAGGCGCTCCATGATCTCGCTCGCCAGGCGGGCCCCGGCCTCCTCGTGGCCGTAAAACCGCCAGGTTCCGTCGATTTTTTTCCTCACGCGGGGCTTGGCGATGTCGTGGAACAGGGCCGTAAGCCGGAGGATCCGGTCCGGGGCCGTCCGGTCCACCGTCTCCATGATATGGCGGAAAATGGTGTAGCGGTGATGGGCGTTCTGGCGCCGCCGCCAGCCCTCCAGGAGTTCCGGAATCGTGTGCCGGAGGAGACCGGAGCGCGCCATCAGGTAAAATCCGGGAGAGGGCTTTTCGGCCGTCAGTATCCGCACCAGTTCCTCCCGGATGCGCTCCGTGGCCGCGTCCGAAACGAGGGGCGCCAGGCGCGCCAGGACCCGGAGCGTTTCCGGTTCCACGCGGAAGCGGAGAAGCGTGGCGAGCCGGACGGCCCGTAACAGGCGAAGCGGGTCTTCCGTGAACCGCGCCACCGGATCTCCCACGGCCCGGATCCGTTTTTTCTTCAGATCCGAAAGACCGCCGTAAGGGTCGATGAGACCGCCGGTATCCGGGTCGCAGGCCATGGCGTTGACGGTGAAATCACGGCGGGCCAGGTCTTCCTCGATGCGTCTTGCCCCGTTTCTGAAGGGAGTGATCTCGTAATGACACCCCGCGTCCACCAGGGTCACCGTGTCGTGTTTGAGAGAGAAGTGGGGGATGCCGCTGAAAAGGGATGTGATGTCACCGGACGAGGCGGACGTGGCCACATCCCAGTCGGTGACGGGGGCGTTCCGGCAGGCGTCCCGGACAGCGCCGCCCACCAGGTAGGCCCGGTGCCCGTTTTGCCTGAGGCGCCTTGTGATGAAGGAAACAAACGGAGGAATGTTTGGAGGGAACATGGCCCGTCCTTGTCCGTACGGCCTGCGGTCCCCGATGCCTCACCCGCCGTTGATTCCTGCGTCATCAGGGTCCGTTGTCCGCCCGGGGAATGACCTATGACTTGGCATAGCTGTGGAGGCCCGGCAGGTAGTTGACGCCGAAGTAGGTGAAAAGGACGCAGGAAAACCCGATGAAACAGAGAATCGCGATCTTTTTTCCCTGCCAGCCCCGCACCAGCCGGGAGTGGAGCACCGAGGCGTAGATGAACCATGTGATCAGGGACCACGTCTCCTTCGGATCCCAGCTCCAATAGCTTCCCCAGGCGGAGTGGGCCCAGACCGCACCGGTGATGATGCCGAGGGTAAGCATGAGAAACCCGATGACCACCATCTGATAGTTCAATTCATCGAGGATCCCTTTCCCCGGGATCAATCGCAGGAAAATGTTTTTCCCCTCCCCCCTGTCCAGGCGTTTCAGCAGGTACATGATGCTCAGGCCGAAGGAAAGGCCGAAGGCCGCGTATCCGAAAAAACAGGTGATGACGTGGGCGATCAGCCAGTTGCTCTTGAGGGCCGGGATCAGCGGCTGAATGCGGTCGTTGATGTCCGGCGCATAAGAGGCGTAGGCCATGGCCAGGAATGCGAGCGGCGTTACGAATGCCCCGAGGGACCGGTTTCGGGTCCGCCATTCCATGATCAGGTAAAGGAGCATAATGGCCCAGCCGAAAAAGATGAGCGATTCATAGAGGTTGGAAAACGGCGCGTGCCCGATGCCCAGACGGTGGGACGTCACCCACCTGAGCGTAATCCCGGCCGAGTGAATCAGCAGGCCCCCCGCTGAAAGCCACGTGGCCACGCGGCCCGGGAGGTCCTTCCCCATGACCATCATGAGAAGGTAACACATGAACGCGGCGAAATATATGAAGGTCACATAACTGAGGATAATGGTGTTGAGCATGTCCCGTGTCCCTTTCCTGGTAAAGGGGTTTGAGGGTTCATGAGCCGTCCGGGCGTGACAGGAGGGCCTTCAGGTCGGCCGTCAGCTTGGCCAGTTCCCGTTCAAGCCCCACCGGATTTTTACCGGCGGACCCGGCCACGCTCACGACGGTTTTTCCCTCGGTCCCCTGCAGCCGGATCCAGATCCGCCTGTGAGAGGTGAAAAAGGTGATGAAAAACCCCGCGATCATGAGAAAACAGCCGGTCCACACGATGGGGACCCCCGGGTCCCTGTTCACCTGCAACCCGGTATAATAGGCGCTTTCCAGCCCCTTCAGGTAAAACGTGTAAGGGGGGAAGGCGGAGGCGTTGAACACGGGGGACTTGGCCATGGGTCCCGGAAGCCGGGGCAGGATTTTTTCCGGATGTTCAAAGATCCAGAAGTGGATTTCTTTCCCCTGTTCCGGCCGGATCAGGATCCGCGCGGCGGCCCCCATTCCCATGAAATCCCCCTTGGCGTCCGCCACCAGGAATTTTCCCTCGCCGCCGGGCAGGGAAAGGGCCTCGCCCGGCGTGATCTCCACCGTTTTCGTCCCTTGGTCCGGGCCGCCCCCCGAAATCCCTATCCGGGCCTTTCCTCCCGGGATCTTGCCGTAACTCGCCTGGTAAAAGGTGATCCCCCGGAAGTGGACGGGATGGTTGACGCGCACGCTTCTTTCCGCCACCGCCTCTCCGTTCACGAAAAAAGTCAGATCGGACCGGTATTCCTTCGGCGCGCCGTCGTCGTAAAAGGAGACCCGGAAGCGGTCGCAGCGCACCTCGAATCCCAGTTTGAGCGGTTTCATCCCTTTGCGCAGGACCACGGTTCCGGTCTTTTCTCCTTCGGAGATATTGACATAGGCCTCGAACCCGAAAAAAGAACCCACGAGTCCGCCGCACAGGATCACCAGGACGCTCAGGTGAACCAGGTAGACCCCGAAAAGGGAAAACGCACCTTTCTCGCCGTAAAAAAAGTGCCGGTCCCCCGATGTCTTCTCCCTCACCCGCTTGAGTCGGGATCGCAGGAAACGGCCCACGCGCCCGGCCGCGTCTGCGGCATCGGTTCTCACGACAAAGGTCCGGTCCGCGGGCAGGTCCGCGAACGGCCGGTTCCGGTCCGGTTTCGGAACGGCCCTGAAGCGCCGCCAGGCCCCCGGGAACCGGTCGATGGAACAGATGACGAGGTTGAGGGAAAGGCCGGTCAGAAGGACCCTGAACCACAGGGAGTGATACATGTCGAACAGGTCGAGGAATTCGAAAAACCGGAACCAGGCCGGATCGAGCCGCTTCGCAAAGTCCACGGCCCCCTGGCCCTGCTGGGGGATTACCGTCCCCAGGATGGATGCGGCGGCCAGGAGGATCAGGAGAACGATGGTGAGCTTTACCGAACTGAAAAATCGCCAGAAGGGGTTCGCTTTTTTCTGTGATCCGGATGAGGTCATTTTGAGGCGCGTCCTTTTCCGCCGTCACAGCGGATATCCGCGGGACGTTTCGAAAACAATCGGTGATCGGTTCCCGCCCGCCACCGGTGACGGGGGCGCCGGGTCCGAAAAAGGGCGCGACCCGGATGGCGCATTGCATAGCATGAATGCGTTGAAACCGCAATTCTTAATCTCGTTCAAAAGGTTTGACCATCCCCGGGATATCATGTAATAAGCGGATAAACGGCCTGGTCCGGTTCGGGCGTTTTGCCCGGATCGGATCTCCGTCGTCACCGGGATATCCCGGTGAATTGCGGGAGCCACGCGAAAATTTTGATTTACCGGACAGCGGGAATGTTTTCCCGGGGAGACGTCTATGCTAGACCTTAAATTCGTAAGGGCCCACCTGGACAGCATCCGGAAGATGCTCGAAGAGCGGGGATATGACCTGGACCTTTCACCGTTCGAGGCCCTCGACCGGAAGCGGCGGAAGAAGCTGGCCGTCCTGGAGGAACTCCGGCACCGGCGCAACCGGGTGAGTGACGAGATCGCCGCCATGAAAAAGAAGGGGGAAGACGCCTCCGCAATCATTGCCGAGATGAAGACCGTTTCCTCGGAAATAAAGGAGATGGAACGCGATCTGCCCGAGCTGGAAGAGGCCTTGAGGGCCCTGCTCATGGTGGTCCCCAATATGCCCCATGAATCCGTGCCCGTAGGCGCGGGCGAAGCGGACAACCCGGTCGTGCGGACGTGGGGGGAGATCCGGGACATGGACTTCGAACCCCTTCCCCACTGGGATATCGGAGAAAAACTGGGAATCCTGGATTTTACCCGGGCCGCCAAGCTCTCGGGTGCCCGGTTCGCCCTGTACCGGGGCGCGGGTGCCCGGCTGGAGCGGGCCCTGATCAATTTCATGCTCGACATCCATACCCGGGAGCATGGCTATACCGAAGTCCTGCCCCCGTTCATGGTCAACTCGGCCTCCATGACCGGGACCGGCCAGCTGCCCAAATTCGAGGAGGACCTGTTCCGGATCGAGGGATGGGATCTCTACCTGATCCCCACCGCCGAGGTCCCCGTGACCAATATCCACCGGGATGAGATCCTTTCGGAGAAAGACCTCCCTCTCTATTATGTCGCCTATACCCCCTGTTTCCGATCCGAGGCCGGGTCATACGGAAAAGACACCCGGGGTCTCATCCGGCAGCACCAGTTCAACAAGGTGGAACTGGTCAAGTTCACGAAACCCGAGGAATCATACGATGAGCTGGAACGCCTGACGCGGAATGCGGAAGAAATCCTGAGGCGTCTGGGGCTTCCCTACCGCGTGGTGACCCTGTGTACGGGAGACCTGGGGTTCTCCGCAGCCAAGACCTATGACCTGGAGGTCTGGCTCCCGGGCCAGAACCTGTACCGGGAGATTTCATCCTGCAGTAATTTCGGTGAGTTCCAGGCCCGGCGGGCCGGAATCCGGTTTAAGCGAAAAGGGAAGAACCGCACGGAGCTGGTGAACACCCTCAACGGCTCCGGCCTGGCCGTGGGAAGGACCGTCGTGGCGATCCTGGAAAATTATCAGCAGGCCGACGGCAGCGTCACCATCCCCGAGGCCCTTGTGCCCTACATGGGAGGAACGACTTCCATTCGGTAACCGGATGACCATGAAGGATCCGTATCTTCGGAGCTGGCGGGATTATCAGGAGCGGCTGAGACGGGGTTCCCGGATGGCGCGTCTTGCCAGGAGAATCCTGGTGCCCGCCCTGGCCGCCGGCTGCCTTTTCCTGGTCTGGACATTCGCCTTTCGGGCCAGTGCCCGGTTGTCCCGCTATTTTTATCCGGCCCCGGAATACGCCGCCGTTCAGGCCTCCTCCCCCGGCGGCGCTTCGCGGGAGTGGGAAGGATCCGATGTCCGGGACCTGCTGAAAAACCTGCCCGCAAAGGGCGTTCGGCTGCAGGACCGGTTTACCCTTAACAGGGACGGCACACCCGTTGTGGTGAGCTCTTTCCTTGTGCCGGGGTTCCAGGCGTATATCCTCAATCTGCTGAGACGCTCCCGCACCGAAGCGGCGGCCGTGGTGGTCCTGTCCCCGGCATCGGGAAAGATCCTTGCCATGGGCAATTACGAAAAAGACGGCCGCCGGGACAACCTGTGCACAAGGGCGAAGTTCCCGGCCGCGAGCCTGTTCAAGATCGTGTCGGCCGCGGCGGCCATGGAGACGGCCGGGTACACGCCGGAAAGCCAGGTCTCTTTCGTGGGCCGGAGACATACCCTGTACAAAAGGCAATTGACAAAGAAACGGCGACGCTGGGCCACGAAAACCACTTTTACGACGGCGTTCGCCTCGTCCATCAATCCGGTTTTCGGAAAACTGGGGATCTACGACCTGGGCCGGGACGGGCTCTCGGCCTATGCCGGGAAGTTTTTTTTCAACCGGCCGATTCCGTTCGATCTTCCGCTTGAAAAGAGCGTGGTCCATCTGCCGGACGGCGACTACGGCCTGGCCGAAGTGGCGTCCGGGTTTAACCGTAAAACCCTCATATCGCCGCTCCATGCCGCGTTGCTGGCGGCGGTCGCGGCCAACAAGGGGATAATGATGCGGCCGCGCCTCGTGGAGAGTATCTCGGATACGGGGGGAGGCTTTCTCTACCAAAGCCGGCCCCGTCCCCTCGGCCGGTGCATCACGGCCGCCACCGCCCGTCGCCTGAAGACGCTGATGCGGGAGACGGTCCGGAGGGGAACCTGTCGAAAGGCCTTCCGGTCGCTGAGGCGCAGGAAGCCCTTCCGCAACATTGAACTGGGGGCCAAGACCGGCACCATCAACGATGCCTCGGATCGTTTCAAGTACGAATGGTTTGCCGGCTACGCCCTGCCCCGGGATGCTTCGACAGGGATCTGCGTGGCGGTCCTGGGAGTTCACGGCGAAAAGCTGGGAATTCCCTCCAGCGAACTGGGACGGGAGATTATCCGTCACTTTATGGGCCGGCTCCGGGAATACGCCCGGAAAGCGGTCCCTTCCAGTAATAAAGGAACCCCGAGATCCTGAGACCTGTGACTTGCACCGTCTCCGGATCCACAGTTATCAGGACATCCGTGAAGGAGAGTGCCATGTGCGGGATCGTTTGCTATGCGGGAAAAAAAGAGGCCAGATCCATCCTGATCAATGGATTGAAACAGCTTGAATATCGCGGCTATGATTCTTCGGGGCTGGCCATTCAGACCGGAGACGGGGTGAAACACCTCCGGGCGGTGGGGAAGATCGTGGAACTGGAAAGAAAGCTCAACGGGCTGGATGTCAAGGGATCCGTGGGTATCGCCCACACCCGGTGGGCCACCCACGGGGAGCCCACGGAAGCGAACGCCCATCCCCATACGGACATGGACAAGACCGTGTTCCTGATCCACAACGGCATCATAGAAAATTACCATTCCCTGAAAAAAAAGCTTCAAAAGCAGGGCCAGGTCTTTACCTCGGAGACCGACACGGAGGTCCTCGCCCACCTCGTCGCCCTCAACTACGACGGGAGTCTCAGTGAGGCGGTTCGGAAGACCATGTCCCAGGTGGAAGGGACCTTCGGGATGGCCGTCATCCACAGGGACGTGCCCGGGGAGATCGTGGTGGCCAGGAGGGGAAGCCCGCTGATCATCGGGGTGAGCGATGAAGGGCTCTTCGCCGCTTCCGATGTGTCGGCCATGGTGAGGTATACGAACAAGGTGGTTCACCTGGAGGAAAATGAACTGGCCGTCCTCACGGCGGACGATTTTTCCATCTCCACGGCCCAGGCCAAACGGATTGAAAGGGACATGGAGACCGTCGAATGGCGGGCCGATGACGTGGAACTGGAGGGTTTCCCCCATTTCATGCTCAAGGAGATTTACGAGCAGCCGGAGACCATACGAAACGCCACGCGGGGACGGCTTGAGCCGGGCGAAGGGGTCTCCAAGCTGGGCGGCATCATGCCGGTATGGGACCGGCTGAAAGAATGCCGGCACCTGGTGATGGTGGCCTGCGGAACCTCTTATTACGCGGGCTGCGTGGGTCGCTATATCTTCGAGAAACTCACGGAGATCGATGTGTCGGTGGAGCTTGCCTCGGAATTCCGGTACCGGAAGCTCAACTTCGCGCCGAACACCTTTATCCTGGCCCTCAGCCAGTCCGGAGAAACCGCCGACACCCTTGCGGCCATCAGGGAAGCCAGGCGGAAGGGCGCCGGTCTCCTGGGGATCGTCAACGTGGTGGGCAGTTCCATCTCAAGGGAAACCGAGGCGGGGGTCTACAATCACGCCGGTCCGGAGATCGGCGTCGCCTCCACCAAGATATTCACATCCCAGCTGACCATCCTGATCCTCATGGCCCTCCTGCTGGGCCGGCACCAGAACCTCTCCCTGACCGACGGCGTGGAGGCGATTCGCGGTCTTCAGGCCCTTCCGGAGCAGGTAACCACGGTCCTGTCCCAGGCCAATCACATCGAGGCGGTGGCCGAGCGGTATTATCGCTACGACAACTGGCTCTTCCTGGGAAGGAAATACAACTATCCCATTGCCATGGAAGGGGCCCTGAAGCTGAAGGAGGTCTCCTATATTCACGCCGAAGGGTATCCGGCCGGGGAGATGAAACACGGTCCCATCGCCCTGGTCAACCCGGAAATGCCGACGGTGGCCATTGTTCCGCAGGACGAGATGTACGAAAAGATGGTCAGCAATATCCAGGAGATCAAGAGCCGGAAAGGCCCGGTGATCGCCATTATCACCCAGGGCGATGAGAAGATAAGGGAGATGGCGGATGCGGTCTTCGAGATCCCGCCGGCGCTGAATTACCTGACCCCGGTATTGTCCGTGATCCCGTGCCAGCTCCTGGCCTATTACTGCGCCAAGTTCCTGAACCGGGACATTGATAAACCGAGAAACCTGGCAAAAAGCGTGACCGTGGAATAACAGCCGGTTTTATCAAAGGAAAGATCCTGATGGCGGGAAGAAAGGACCAGGTTTACCGGTTCACAAGGGCCGCGGCCGGGATCTTTTTTTCCCCCCTTTTCCGGGTCCGGATCGAGGGGAGGGAACAATTTCCTCCGGCCGGCCCCTTTGTCCTCCTGCCCAAACACCAGCGGTGGGAGGATATTCCCCTCCTGGCCCTGGCAACGCCGCGGCCCCTTTATTATATCGCCAAGTACGAGCTGTTTGAAAACCGGCTGGCGGGCGGGTACCTGCGGTCCGTGGGAGGGATTCCCCTGAACCGGCAACGGCCCCTGGAAAGCCGCCGTTCCATCAAGACGGTCATCGACCTCCTGGGGAAAGGGGAAGGGATCGTGCTGTTCCCGGAAGGGACCTATTACCGGGACCGGATGGGACCGGGACACGCGGGCATGTTGCGGTTGATTCTTTCCCGCATGGCGCCGCCCCTGATTCCGGTGGGGATCCGGTATCGCCGGGACAGGTGGCGTACCTCGGTGCACGTCCGGTTCGGAAGGCCGTTTCATGTCCGCGCCGGCATGTCCGCCGGGCGGCTGATGGATCATGTCATGGAAAGGATCGCCCGGCTTTCCGGGCTTTCCCCGACCGGCGACTGATGTTGCGGTTGGTCCACGGTATGGTTGGGGGATTGCAGCCGGCCTCCGGAGCCGCGCATTGTTTTTAAACGCTCAAGATTCCCTCCTGAACTGAGCGCTTCAAATTTTGATGAAAGACTTTTTTCTGTGATATTATTGAGATACATACCGATTTTTCCGGGGTTGCATCATCTGTCAGGTGCGGAAATGCGGTAAGGGGATTGTTTGAAATCATCAAAATTTGAAGCCCTTCGGGATTCCCGATTTCATCGAATCCGCGGCGTTGTGCTTCGGCTTCCGTCACTGCGGCGTACGTTCATCTATGCCTCGTTCCTGAAGCCTTGCACGCCTTGCAT